>FWWM01001760.1_pt1 | contig 63619 bp, 45 predicted proteins | sample 2228351 | NCBI WGS metagenome assembly FWWM01 (sample SAMEA103939774, study PRJEB20133) | metagenome
TGATGTGGGCAAGCCCTGGCCAAGCGCGGCGATGCGAGGCTGTTGCTGCGCCATTATTAAGGCCCAAAAGCGGGCTGAGAACGCGCCCGGCCAAACTGTAGCTGCGCTCGCTGGGCTATACCCGCGGCAGCTGCTCCGAAGCCGCAGGTTGTTTTTTTACGCCGAAGGAAAAAGTAAAAAATGTCGGCGCAACTTCGTGTTGCACCGACATTTCTAGTCGTAGGCGGAGACGTGAGGCTGCCGTCGCGCCATTATTAAGGCCTAGCAGCGGGCCGCAAACACGCCGGTGGCCAAATAAGAGCTACGCTCAGCAGTCGCACGTACAGCAGTTGCGCCGAGGCCGGCAGCCGTTTTTTCTCCACAATAGGATTGGAGTGAGAAAGGCAACGCTTGTTGCAACTGGAGGTTCAACGTTTTATTAGCACAACCTCTTTGCGCTTGCTTTTTAGCGGCGCACTTCTTGCAAAAAGACCGTTTCCAGTACGCGCATCAGGTCGAGAGTGGTAACGATGCCGAGCAGGTGCATGTGCTCGTCCACCACGGGTAAGGAGTGGAAATGGTTGGCTTTGAAGATGCGCAGTGCTGTTTCCACAGTGTCATCAGGCGAGAGACACAAGAGGTGTTCTGTCATTAAATCCTTGACGAGGGTGGCGTTTAGCAGGCGCTCGTTGACGCGGGCTTCTTGCGTGTTGCTGAAAACGTTGCGGATGAGCCGCAGGTAATCGGTGTAGCTAATAATGCCCACCAGCCGACCATTTTCCACTACAGGCAGGTGATGAAAACCGCCTTTTTCTAGGATTTGTCGGACGCTTTCCATGGTGTCCGCTGGTGCCACCACCGTGGGCTTGGGCGTCATGATGCGCGATACGGGCAAATCGGCTGTTATCATATCAACAAGTGCATTTGTGCGCCTCGCAAGGGTGCGCTGCGCAATTATTCGATAGCGATGCTTTTGCTAGCTTCTGTGGCTTTGGCCTCGTTCTTAGGAAGCACTACATGCAGGATGCCATCGCTGTAGCGCGCGCTGATGCGGGTTTCGTCCACATCGTCGGGTAGGGCAAAGGAGCGCGAAAAAGACCCATAGCGGAATTCGCAGCGGGTGTACTTGCCCTTTTTCTCGTCTTTCTTTTCCTCTTTCGTTTCTCCGCTGATGGTCAGGTAGCCATTTTTTACTTCTACCCGGAAGTTGTCCTTCTGAAATCCTGGGGCAGCGAGCTCGAGCGTATAGTTGTCGTTGCTTTCTGTTACGTTGACGGCCGGCACGCTCATGCCTCTCACCACGGGCATGCTCCAATCACCTTCATCGCTGAAGAAGTCGCTCAGCCACGACGACATAGAGGGAAAAAGCGAGGTCTCTGGACTCCATTTTATCAGTGCCATAGCATCTCCATTTTTGATGGTTATTGTTTGAAAAGCACCACAAAGGTGCTTTTCGCCAAGGAAGCCAGGGGATGATGCATGTCAACGGCTAGGGCGATTTTTACTCAGGTTAGATGTCGTGGAGTGTCAGTAAAGGCACGTGGGTGCGATGGGCCAAACGGCGGGTTGTTCTATCGAAGAACAGGCGGTGAAGAACGCTGTGTTTGTGCGCTACTGCGATGAGTAAGCCGGCATCGCGCGACTCAATGAAGTTGATGACGGCCTGCACGATGTCCCGGTCGTGCAGATAGTGGTAGTCATGCGGTGTAGGGTGGAGTACGGCGCTTAGCTGCTGTTCTTTTTCCACTTGCCTGGGGGTGTCGGGTGAGGCAGTAACATGGATGACGTGCAATTTGCCCTTGATGTCGGCGATGACTTCGCGCATGACGTTCAGGGTGGCTTCGCTCACATCGAAGCGGAAGTCGGTGGCCAGTACAGCATTTACTGTGAGGTCGAAGATTCGGTTTTTGGGGATAGATAGCACAGGGAGTTTAGTTTGGGTCATGACCCCTGCGGCCACACTGCCCAGGATAGCGCCACGCAGTCCCGTAGCACCTGTAGTGCCCATTACGATAAGATCGGCCTTGATTTCCTCAGCCGCATCGCAAATGGAAGGTACTGGGAAGCCTACGCGGCACATTACCTCTGTTTTCACTTGCCTAAAGCGAACGGGTTGGCGTATGCGCTCAGTCCATCGCTGGAGCGCTTGGTGGCGTTCTTGCATGTACTCTTCCGTCCAGAAGGTGTTGTAGATGTTGTTGTCTAACGCCTCGTTTGGGAATACCACGTGCAGTACAACTATAGAGGCTCCTCTCCGTTTTGCCAGGGCAAATGCGCTTTGCAGGGCATTTTCTGCGCATTTGGAAAAATCCGTGGGAACGAGTATGGTTGTCATAATGGCGCAAGCGAAAGGTGATGAGTAAAAGTACCTTGTAGGAGCAATGGCATAAGTGGTGTAAAAGTACAGTGGCCTTGTTCATTTACTTGACAGGTGTCGTCATTCAGAAAAGCCATTTTTATCATTATGCGATAAAAATCTGAGTTTTGGCGGCAAAACCCTTCCGCAGCATTTTGTTGAGTTTATCTATTCTGAAGGCACATTCGCGCTATGAATGACCCTTGGCCTCACATGCTGAGCATGGCAGTGGGCGGTATGAGCACTGCAGGACGGGAAGCAGACTCGTCAGCAACAGGGCTTTTGGCCAAGGCGTGGCTGTTGCATCGCGGTGCAGCATCTTTTCGCCAGGCGAGTGGGCGTCCTTTGGCGCCACCACAACGTGACCGCAGGGCTATCTGCCCGCAGGTGGTTGTCCCCTTTTTAGGCGCCATTGTAAGAACGCCGTTGTTTCACGGGGTACTGCCGGAGTTTCTGGCGCTGGCAGAGCGGCGGGGGTGGCGTCTTCCGCCGGAGTGGCTGCCGCAAGTATTGGATGTGGTGGTGTCGGAAAAGATACTCACACCTGCCATTCGCCGGGCGCTTGGGACTGTGGCGCAGTGGTTGGCTGCGCAAGAGCCGCGGTGGGCGGGCTTTTTTCCTCAAAGGCCTGGCAAGCGACAAACGAGGGCGCTTGTGCCGCCTAAGGGCGCTGCGTTGCGAATATATTGGCCAGAGTTGTCGCGCCATCTTTGGGAGCGAAGTGTACTTTACTTGGCTCAGGAGAAAGAGGCGTGGTTGGCACCGAATAGCCCTTTAGTTTCTGCGGTGTCTCAGAGTAACCATCCTTGGCCCGATCGCTTGTTGGAGCGGTGGTTGGCTGTCTGGAAGGGTTTTCTGACGCGTCAACCGCATCAAGCGCCCAAACATTTCCAGCGCCTCATGCGTGTGGTGGCCCTGCGCGCCTCGCCAGAGCGGTTATTGGCAGCCCTGCAGGAGTGTACTGCCCAGCCCTATGCCTGGGATGAGCACATCAGACAAATGCGCGATGTGGCAGCATTTCGCGCCCGCATGTACGAGGGATTTCTCAATGGATGAAGAGCACCAGTTTTGCGGTATATCAACCGTTTTCTTTGTGATACGGCACGCTTTTTGGCAAGGGTGGCAAAGTCGCGACGTTGTCCGTTTTTAATCTTCCCATTATCGCCGGAGGGGGCAGAATGCTATCTGATCGTTTTTGAAACAATCTTCTTCTTGGCAAACGTTTAATCTCCGCCATGACCGATTACAACAATTCCCTGCGTTTCGCTCCGGAAACCAGAATTAGTCCCTTTGTCAATGCCGATGTTGAGTTTGGCGTCATGCAAGCCAATGGCGACTGCGTCGGTATCGGCATTTGCCGCATCATTACAACACATCAGGTGCTCGAACGGCCTACCCGCTCGCGCCGGTGCCTTCGGGCACAGGCCTTTCTGAATGTATCAGATGCGGGCCGGTTGGAAATGTTCTTTCCGCGCAGCGGCATGCTGCCATGCACCGAGCGGGCTTTTTTCTCGCGCCGTATGTTTGCCGTCCCAGTACCCGTTTTTCTTGCTGAGGCCATCCAGGAAAGCCTACCTGGGCTGAAACAGCACATCATTGCTGCTGGCCTTTATCCTGTACGGGAGGAGGCCACAGGCTACAGGGTTGTTTTTTGAGTGGGGACCTTTGTTGGGTGTTCAAGCAACGCAGATGCTCGGATGGTCGTCAGTATGTTCTCTGCTGCAGACATTCTGCAAGGATAGCACAGACGAACGATGCCATGCGAGTGCAACTGATCTGGACTTTACTGCTACTGACCCTACTGAGCTGCCAAAAAGACCGCATAGGCGCGGGCTTTGACATGATGTATCAGCGGGAATTTGTATTGCCGCCTGGCTTGGGACCATTCCTGACACATCACTTTTACTTCAGGGATGTACCTACGCGCTTTCAAACCTTGCTTCAAGAAAATGGCAAGACGGAAGCAGAGATTGAAGGTATAGTAACCCGCCAAGCGGTTCTACTCGGCATCTTTGGGGATGCGGACTTCTCCGTAGTGGAAGAGGCTTCTGTAAGGGTGTTCACAGAAAGCAATCCGAACGGCTACATCGAGGCAGCCTATCGCTTCCCTACGCCCATTGAGCGGAGCAACCAGCTCGATCTCATTCCTTCATTAGCTGACCTCAAACGGGTAATGAAAGGAGAGCGCTTCAGCATAGATGTGGTCTTGCGCTTGCGCCGCAACACTACCGACGAAACCCCTGTGCGGCTTGCGCTTACGCTGCGTGCTACACACAATTAGAGGGATTTAAGTGCGCATTTCCCTAACCTAAGCAGCCATTCGGCGGTTTTTATGACCTACGTGGTAAAAACAGCGGACTTTGTAGCGTCTTTTAGAAAATCATCCCTTTGTTTTGCCCCGCCGTTCTAAAAACCGCATCCCAATGCTTATGCGCACACATCTCACTACTCTGCTGTTGCTGTTGGCAAGCGCTCACCTCCTGGCCCAAACGGCCGATGTAACCAAGGGCTGTGCTCCGCTGGTTGTACGCTTCACACCTCCTCCAGGGGTTACCTCATTCTTCTGGGACTTCAAAGATGGGGCAACCTCCAATATGGCTTCTCCGATAAACATCTTCACTACGCCCGGTACTTATGAGGTGGAATTTCGCCAGACGCCAGGAGGCCCGATCATAGGGACTGTGCCTATTACCGTATTCAGGCGGCCCGAAGTTTTCGCTACCGTGGATCCGTCGTCGGGGTGTTCACCATTGTCGGTGCAGTTTCTGGACTCCATTGCGCTGAGTGGTGACGTTCAGGTACTGGGGCAGTCTTGGGTTTTTGGTGATGGCTCAGGCGGCTCTGGGGCGATGCCTTCTCACGTGTACCTCATACCCGGCACCTTTACGGTTTCTGTGGAGCTGACGACGAATTACAGCACTTGCAACGTGACGCAGGTTTTTTCAGACATGGTGCGCGTAGGCATCAAGCCTAATGTCAACTTTAATACAACCCCTTCGCCGCCCTTGGCCTGCGATCCTCCGCTCGTTGTGGCTTTCTCTAATACTACTTCGGGCGCTCCGGGGGTCATCACGTACGCATGGGATTTTGGCAACGGCAACACTTCTAATTTGGTAACGCCTCCTGACCAAATCTACAACCAAGTGGGCGTCTATACCGTAACGCTCACGGCCACTGATTCCGTAGGATGTTCTGCCAGTACCAGCCGCACGATACGGGTAGGGCCGCCTGTGGCAGATTTCGAAGTAAAGGACACTTTGTGCGTGAACGTTCCGGTATTTTTCACAAACAACTCTGAGCCAGGAGCGTACCTGTGGGATTTCGGGCCGAACGCATTCCCGCCTACCTCAACTGACTCAATACCGATTGCCGTTTTCCTCCAACCGGGATGGACAACCGTATCGCTTCGGGTTACAGGAGAGGGTGGCTGCGTTTCAACAGTTACCAAGCAAATATTTGTTGAAAATGCCCAGGCGACCGTTAGTGTTGTGCCGACTTATTCCTGTAGTGATCCAACGCTGTTCACCTTCACTGTAACATCGTCGAACGCCAGCAGCTTTATCTGGCGCTTTAGCAATGGAACTCTTGCCACAGGGTCAACAGCGACATATCTGTGGACGACGCCTGATACCACGGGCTATTCTGCTTTGGGCAGGTGGTTAGATACCGTGAAGCTTCAGCTCATAACACCTGCAGGCTGCAAAAGCGATACCTTCCTGATAGATACCATATGGCGGCCCAATGCGCGCTTTATGCCCGATATACAACACGGCTGCGCCCCGCTCACGGTGGTGTTTTCCGACAGCAGTATCTCGAACGAGAACATCGTGCGCTGGACGTGGTACTTCGACGACGGCTCCGTACCCCTGACTCGCTCCGATAAGGGACCAGTAACGCACACCTTTACCTCGCCAGGCGACTACAGGGTGCGTTTGGTTATTGAAAATAGCGCCGGCTGTGTTGACACCTCCTACGCTGTGCTTATTGAAGTAGGCGAACCTATCGCCGGCGACTTTACCGCAGATAAAACAGAAGTTTGCCCAGGAGATACCGTGCAATTTACCAGCCTCATCAACGACCCCAGAATAGATGCTTGGCATTTTTCTTCGGAAGGCGACCGATTGTGGCACTGTTTCCAAAACCAGAACCCTTTCTGGGTTTACCAAAGTGAGGCGGGCAATCTGAGCGTCTCACTAACCACGGAGTATAACGGCTGTTTTGCGACCGTTACCAAGGAAGACTTTATCCAGGTGAAGGGGCCTATTGCCCGTATCCGATATCAGACAACCTGCGAAAACGAGATGGCTTTCACTTTTGTCAATGAAAGCCAGGGCGCAACCTCCATTGTCTGGTATCTGGGCGATGGCACTATCGTTGCAGACGCCGACTCGTTTGCACACCTGTACACTAGTCCTAAAGATTATACGGTCGTCTTGGAGGCCCAAAACCCGGGCACGGGTTGTCCGACTTCTTACGACACGGCAGTGGTGTGCCCGCGCATACTCGAAGCCCGCTTTTCTTTGCCCGACACCATCTGCGGCGGTCAAATGCAGCCATTGGATGGCAGCGAGTCCACGGGCGTGAATGCCGCCTGCCACAAAGGCTACACTTGGTACTTCTCTTTCCAGCGGCCCATTCGCACTGATCAGCCTGTTATCAGTATTCCACTTGGTCCTTCTGGCTTGCAGACCATTAGTCTGGAGGTGGAGAGCGTCAACGGATGTCGTGATACGCTGGAGCGCGAGATTTTTATTTACAACAACAACCCCCAAATTGCGGCTGACAAATACCGCATTTGCATTCCTTCAACGGTGTCATTCAAGGATTTGAGCACGGCCGAGGCTGGTATTGTGAAATGGGACTGGAACTTTGGTGATGGCACGACGAGCAAAGACACTAACCCTGTACACACGTTCCTGACGCGGCCGCTGAACGATACCTTTTTCACCGTACAGTTGCGCATCGAGGATGCCTACGGCTGTGTAGGCTATGCGGAATTGCTTATCGAGGTGTACAAGCCCGTGAGTGCTATTAGCACAGTGCCCGATCCACCTCGCTTGTGTGTAGGCGACTCGTTGTCTTTGGCAGCTACCGATTATACTGGTGGTGGCTCTAACCTCAATTGGGTGTGGACGCTGAGCAATGGCCAGACGGTAACAGGGCAACAGGCTAGCGAAGTCTATCCCAATGCCGGTGTGTTCGTTGTTAAGATGGTGTACACAGAAGAAGCCACCGGCTGCAAGGACTCTACCTTCACAACTGTGCAGGTGCAGGCTCCGCCGCAGGCGAGCTTTATTTCGAATGTGGACAACCAGAGCATTGTCTGCTATCCGCAGAATATGGTGTTTACCAACACCAGCAATGCCGGAGTGCCCCTCTCTATTTTCTGGGATCTGGGCAATGGCGTCCAGCTGATAGGTAACCAGGTTACTACGGTCTTCAATAAGGGCACCTTCACGGTAACCATGGTCGCCACGACGCCGTTCGGATGTAGCGATACAACGATGCGCAGCTTCACTGTCGTAGGGCCTGAAGGCACCTTTGAGATGGACAAAGACCTCATCTGCGCCGGCGACTCCATTGTGTTTACCTTAAAGGACACCGTCAGTGTGAGCTCCTGGGAGTGGAACTTTGGCGACGGTACCTCTGCAGGGGCCGTTAACCCAGTAGGGCATGTGTATACATTCCGCCCACCCACCAATAGTACCGTGGCTCGTTTGGTGCTCAGAGGCGAGGATGATGCCTGCTCCATATCGGTGGAAATGCCAGTGAACTTCTCGCCCGTTCGGGCCAACTTTGCCACAGGCTCTCTCCCCTGCGTGGGTTCGCCCGTGCTGTTCATCAATACCTCCATAGAGGGCGACCAGGCATTCTGGAACTTTGGCGATGGGAACACTTCCAATCTGCTCAACCCCACCCACGTCTTCAACACCGAAGGCAATTACACGGTAACACTGGTGGCCATAGACCTGCCGCTGGGATGCCGCGATACCTTTAGCCAAATCATTTCTATTGGTACCCTTCCGGGCTTGCAGATTTTTGGCGATACTATTTGCGCTGGCGACACCGCCCTTATTGGAATAGCTGCGCCTGACTTGCCCGGTGCCACCTTTACCTGGACGCCAGACAACGCAGTGCTGCAACCCAAAAACGCCAGCGTGGTGCGTGTGGTAGCCCAACAGACCACCACCTTTACCGTCAATATTGTGGATGCCAACGGCTGTCGCGGTTCTGGCCAAACTGTTGTGGTAGTGCCCACTCCATTCAACGACGGGCGAAACTTAGACACCATCATTAGCAAAGGCGAATCCGTCTTGCTTCCGCTGAATATCGTTCCAGGCTATGTTTTCGCCTGGGAGCCAGCCAATCCCGGCAACCCACCATTGGTACGGCCTGATACCTCGGTAACCTACACCCTAGTGGTGAGCGATGCTTTGGACTGCACGGAGCGCCAGTTCACCTTCCGCATACAAGTGGTGCCTGAGCGCGTATATGCTCCGAACGCCTTCACCCCCGACGGCGACGGCAACAATGACGTGTTCCACCTGCTGGCCGAGGGCGACGACGCGCTGGTGCGTGTCCTGACGCTGCGCGTGTATAGCCGATGGGGTGAGCTGGTCTATGAAGGCAGCGGCCCCTTGGATAGCACGGGTTGGAACGGAACTCACAACGGCAAACCTGCTCCCTCTGACGTATATGCATGGTTGGCAGAAGTGGAGTTCCTGACCGGAAAGAAGGTGCTTCTCAAAGGAGACGTTACCCTGCTTCGATAAGTATCCAATATCCACAAGCGAAACAAATAAGCGGGCGCGCACTGGAAAAGGGCGCGCCCGCTTCATCTTTGCCGCCGACTAAAACTTTTTTCAGTATCCAAACAGCGAAACAGCCATGATTTTACAAGGTAAGAAAGGTATCATCTTCGGAGCACTCGACCAGCAAAGTATTGCCTGGAAAGTTGCAGAACGCTGCCACGAACACGGAGCGCAACTCGTCCTGACCAACGCGCCAGTCGCCTTGCGCATGGGCAGCGTCAAGGAATTGGCTGATAAATGCCAGGCTCCTCTCATTCCAGCAGATGCTACCTCTTTAGAAGATCTAGAGAACCTCATCAAACAGAGCACGGAACACTTCGGCGGCAAGGTGGATTTTGTGCTCCACTCTATCGGCATGTCGGTAAATGTTCGCAAAAACCGCCCATATACTGACTTGAACTACGAGTGGATGCAGAAGACCTTTGACGTCAGTGCCATTTCCTTCCACAAACTCATGCAAACCCTCTGGAAATTAGACGCCATCAACGAATGGGGCAGCATTGTGGCGCTCAGCTATATTGCAGCGCAGCGCGTCTTTCCCGACTATTCGGAAATGGCAGAGGCCAAGGCTTTGCTAGAGTCCTTTGCTCGCAGCTTCGGCTATCACTTCGGCATAACCAAGAAGGTACGCGTGAATACCATCTCACAGTCACCCACCCTCACGACTGCAGGCCAGGGCATCAAAGGCTTCCGGGAGTTTTTCGATTATGCCGAAAAGATGTCGCCGCTGGGAAATGCGCCTGCTGAAGCCTGCGCTGATTACTGCGTAGTGCTATTCAGCGACCTAACGCGCTACGTAACCATGCAAAACCTCTATCACGACGGCGGTTTTTCGAGCATGGGCATGAGTCCTGCACTTCTTTCCTGACCTTCACGTCATGGCCCGGCAATGAAAAAACGTCAGAGAAAGCCTGCAGGCCCCAAACGAGAACACGACGCGCTTTTTCGGGGAGCCTACTCCACTAAGAAAGTGGCCTTGGCCCACCTGCGCTCTTTCTTGCCCCCAGACCAATCGGCCTCGCTTGTCTTGGAAGAGATCTACCTGCAGTCAGACTCGTATGTCAGTGGCCAACTAAAATCTTATTTTTCAGACGTCGTGTGGCAATGCCCGCTGCGCAATAGCGAGAGAAAAGTGAAAATTTCCTTCCTCTTCGAACACAAAAGCAGTCCGCCGGACATTCCAATTGAAGGCCAGCTCGCTCCGTATGTGGCAAACATCTGGGCCCGCGAACGGAGCAATAAGGAACCGCTGAGCATTGTGGTGCCCATCGTGGTTTACCACGGCTCGCGACCTTGGCCTAATGACTCGATAGCGGAGTTTTTTCCCGGTACGCCTGCGAACCTCCACGGCTACTTCTTGAACATAGACTACGTCTTGACCGACCTAAGTAGCATACCAGAAAGCCTCATCAAGGCTAACGAGATGCTAGGTGCCCTGCGCAGCCTCTTCCTCGCTTTCAAATACGCATTCGACCCCATACACCTGAAGGAAAACTTCAGCGATATCCTTATCTTTGTCGCCACCTCAAGGGGGCCTTTCTTCGACAGCATGTTGACAGAAATGCTCCTTACCTACATTCAAAAACGCCTCGATATGGACACGAGAGAAATGGAAAACTTGATAGAGTCGTTGCCGGAAACACCGCGTAAGATTGCCCTCTCTACTTATGACCGTATCCTAGCGAAAGGGCGCGAGGAGGGCCTGCAGAAGGGTCTTGAGGAGGGCCTACAGAAGGGTCTTGAGGAGGGTCTGCAGAAGGGTCTTGAAGAGGGTCTGCAGAAAGCCCGCGAGGAAATTGCCGTAAACCTCCTACTCCACACAGACATGAGTGACGAGCAGATTGCCCAGCTGGCGCAATTACCATTAGAACGAGTAATGGAACTGCGCCAGGAGGCTTAGGAATTTTTACATGGCAGGAATTCAGAGCCTCCAATACGCAAAGAGGCTCTAAAAGAATGGACGACAGAGCACTGACTACTCATAAGCCCGGAGAGAAATCTTTCTGACCGACGAAGTCCTAATAGGGAGCGGCGTTCCCACCTTTGCCGCCGGATGTTCGTCTTCAAGGTATGATACAGAATAGACAAACCGCGAACTATCCTGCAGCGGATGTAGCGAGGGAGACGCCTATTTATCCGGCGCAGCAGATGTCATGGGTTCGTCGGGCCATGAGGGTTTGCCTTGCGGGCATATGGACTTCTTCTTATTGGTTTGCTAGCGCCCAGACGAGCGATACCACCGCGAGGTTTCCCTTCGCTGGCAGCACAGAAGTGTACTATCTATACGCACAGGCGCCAGAGGTACTCCATCCGGCAGATGACACCTTGCCTGACGCGGTCTTTCGCATGTACGACCCCGCCCGCCGGCCATTGTTGGACTGGGGTACTTTGGGCAATATTGGAGCCTCAGCACGGCCGCTTTTTTACCAGACTAACTTGCGCCGCGGTGCATATACGGGTTATCAGGTCTTCGATCTGTATCATCTGTACGCCGACGATTTGGCATTTTATCCCAGCAGCCGAGCCATTTCCGACTTGTTTTTTTCACAAGGACGCTCTCAGAATGACCTGATGCTGCGAGCCAAGTTCTCCCGCACCTTTGCCCGAGGGGTGAACTTTTCCTTGTTTCACCAGAATCTCAACCACTTAGGGCAATATCGGTACCAGGCTGTTAAGCACATGGCCCTGACCTTTGGCTTGTGGTATCCGGTGAGTCGCCGATTTGACAGCTTTCTCATAGCAGCTCGCAACGTCAGCAAGCAGCAAGAAAATGGCGGTTTAGCTAACCCTGAGGAAATTGCCGGAGGACAATTTGGCGGTCCCATTACCGCTTCGGTGCGCCTACCTGATGAACAGGCGCTCACGCGGCACGCCTACACAGGGCTGAGCTGGATCAATCACTGGACACCCGTAGGAAGCCCCTTAGGAGGTAAACGCACCCTGCGCCTTACCCACAGAACAAACTGGAGCATCGCGCGCTTCAAATTTTCGGACCCCGGCAGCCGCCCGGGCTTCCCGCTGCGCGACGACGCAACGTTTTTCGACACCTTTATGGTGGACCGGCGCGGTATCCGGCATTACGCCGAATGGGAGCAATGGGATAACAGCCTCGAATTGGTTACCTTCAAAAGCAAGTCGGCAGGGCTGCCTGCAGACATGCTGGGCGCAGGGCTGCAACATGCCTTTTTGCAATGGCGCCAGGAGCCTTTTGCCGACTCTTCCTTCCAGAACTTTTTTCTCACAGGCCGCCTGTTGGTGGCACCTTCGAGGCGCTTTTCCCTTCGCGCCCACGGAAGCGCAGGGCTGTTTGCCAACCTCGGCGAATACCAGCTGCACGCCCAGCTCCAAATGGGCTTAGGTGTGCTTGGAGAGCTGCGCGCAGTGCTCATCAGCCAGCGCTATCCACCAGCGCTGTTGGCCCAGCGGTTGGGCGTGAGTTTGCGGCCGTTCTGGCAGAACGCTTTTGAAAAGCCGGTAGAAAACATGCTTTCTGCCACGTATGCCCTGCCCAATATCGGCTTTTCCGTAACGGTACAAACGCACCAGGTGAACAACTACCTCTACTACGACCAGCGCGGGCTACCCGCACAGTCCAGCGCTCCCTTGCAGGTAGCCCAGCTGATAGTTTGCGAAAACCTGCGCTGGAAACGCCTGCGCCTCGACCTGACACTGGCCACACAGCGCTTCAACCGCAGTGATGTGCTGCGCTTGCCCGAATGGTTGGCCAAAGGCGCCTTGTATCACTCCGGCTATCTGTTTCAGAGGCGGTTGCTGCTCGAGGCAGGGGCTGATTTCCGTATCAACGCGCCCTTTCTGGCCGATGCATACCAGCCACTGACAGCGCAGTTTCATCTGCAAGACACTTTCACCGCCCAGCCTTATCTGTGGGTAGATGTGTTCGCAGCCTTCAAGGTGCAGTCGTTCCGCTTCTTCTTTCGCTATGAAAATCTGACAAACCTCTGGAGTGAAAACCAACTCTTCTTCCAAACCGCCCGCTATGCTCAACCCTTTGGCTCAGTGCGCTTGGGAGTGGCCTGGCGCTTTCTCGACAGCAGCGAGACTGAGGCTCCCAGAGGCAACCCCCCGTCGTCTGGCACTCCGCCCGGCAATGCACCAAGATAGGAGCAGACGAGCTGGAGACTGTTTGCTTGTCCGTGTATTTAAAAGGGTATACATTTTCCTGCGAGGGCTGTTTCCCAAACCACCCGCGCTGCGTCCGCCACCACCTGCGCCGCCCTCACCGAGGTTGTTTTTTGGGAAAAACGGCTCCAGCGCTTTGGCTTGGCTTTTTGGCGCACCTGCACCTGCGGAGCTCCGGCTTGGGTCTGAGCATGTGCCCGTCTCGCCCTGGGGGCTTAATAACAGCGTGAGCAGCATCGGAGAGGCGCCGTGCTTGCAGGCGCGGAGGCGGTAGGCCGCTGTTTCGCCATTATTAAGGTCCGAAAGCGGGACGAAAACACCCCCGAGGCCAAACAGGAGCCGCGCGCCCAACTACTACGCCTTCAGCAGCGGCTCCGAAGCCGGCAGCCATTTTTTCACCCCAAAAAACGGAGGTAAGAAAGACGACTATGGTAGGAAGTGGCTGGTTTCACTTTTCACGCGACTGCGCCACTGAAATTTGTCTTCAAAATAGTAGGCTCTGCGGCCGCTTCGGAAAATATCATTCATCATTCATCATTCGCTCTGGAAAATGTACCCTTTGCAAGTCCGTGTAAAAACCTTTTTGAGAATCACCTGTTTTAAGCCCAATTTTTACTTACAACCAAAACCTTATCGCCGTTATGGTACAGACATTCACCGATGATAACTTCGAAAACGAAGTGCTGAAAAACGACAAGCTGACCGTCGTTGACCTGTGGGCAGAATGGTGTGGCCCTTGCAAACAGATGAATCCGATAGTAGAAGAAGTGGCCGAAGAATACGAAGGCCGAGTGGTCGTAGGCAAACTCGATGTAGATAACAATCCGCGCATACCCATGGAGTACAATGTCCGCGGCATCCCGACTTTCCTCTTCTTTAAGAATGGAAAATTGCTTGATCGCTTGATAGGGTATCGTTCTAAAAAGGATTTTTCCCAAAAGATTGAGCAATTTCTCGCATAAGCAACGTGGATGCAGCCCATCACAGGCGGTACCTTACCCACGTAGGTAAGGTGCCGCCTGACTTTTATGGCAACGCCCGCCTAGGTTGTACTTTTGCCCGAGAACACAACTTTACTTGCAGCATGGACACTTCCGAAGTGGTAAAAATCAGCGACATCACCCTTCGCGTTGGCTTGGATAAGGAACACATTCCGGTCAAGCTCGAATGGGCCGCTACAGATATGCACCGCCCTGGCCAAATGGACGAATGCAAGGCATTTGCCCTTGCGCTCTTTGACAAGCATAGCCGCGACACGCTCCGCATTGATCTGTGGACAAAGGACATGGAGGTGCAGGAAATGGATCGCTTTATTTACCAGATACTCCGCTCGCTCAGCCAGACTTACCTGCGGGCCACTAATAACAAAGAGATGGCTGAAGAGATGGCACGCTTTGCGCACCATTTCGGAGAACAGACGGAAATCATTCCCAAAGCGAACCAAGGCTAAGGGCGCTGCTACGCCTGTGGGCGCCGGCGCACCATGGTCAGGATGGTGGCGATGGCGACGGTCTCGCCCGTTTCGTCGTACACGTCCACCAGCCACTTGACGATGCCGCGCGGAATGGCCGCCACACCCTCACGCGCAGGGTCGTGTTCTTGGGTGATCTTTTCCTTCACTGTGAGGCGAACGCCAATGGTCATCCCCGGGTACACGGGTTTGGTAAAACGGCACTCATCAATGCCGTAGTTGAGCAGTACGGGGCCTTTGCGCGCATCCACAAAGAGGCCTGCGGCTTTGGAAAGCACGAAGTAGCCGTGTGCTACTCGACCGGTGAAAGGCGTACCCTCGAGTGAGGTAGCGTCCATGTGGGCGTAGAAGTGGTCTCCGCTGACGTTGGCGAAGTTGTGGATGTCGGCCTCGCTGACGGTATGTTTGGCAGTGATGAGCGTCTCGCCAATGAAGAGATCTTCAAAATATTTCCGGAACGGGTGCACGGGCGTTTCCGTCTGTTGGGCGCCTGGCTGGTACTGGTTGGCTACGTTGGTAATGTCGGAGGGGTGGCCTTGTATAGCGGTACGCTGCATGTAGTGGAGCACCCCGCGGACGCCGCCCATTTCCTCGCCACCACCGGCGTGGCCTGGGCCGCCGTGAACGAGCAGCGGCATAGGTGAGCCGTGGCCTGTGCTTTCGGGGGCTGAGTCGCGGTTCAGCATCAAGATACGCCCGTGATAAGCGGCGGCTTCCAGCACATATTCTCGCTGGATGCGGCGATCGTAGGTACAAATAGTGGTAACCAGAGATCCTTTGCCCATGCGGACGATTTCAACGGCTTCCTCAATGGTCTTGTAAGGCATGAGCGTACTGACAGGGCCAAAGCATTCAGTTTCATGGGTGATAGTGTGGCGCAGCGGAGCATCGTTGCGTAGCAGCAAGGGCGGCAGGAAGGCACCACGCTCGCGGTCGGCTCCGACGACTTCAAATTGTTCGGGGTTTCCCCAAACGACGGGGGTAGTCTGGGTCAGCAGCTGCAGTCGTTCGCGCACGCGGGCCAGCTGGTGCTTGTTGATGAGCGCACCCATGCGCACACCCTGCACAGCGGGGTCGCCTATGATGGTTTGGCTAAGGCTTTTGCCCAAGGCCTCCTGTACCGCATCTATGAGGTGTTCGGGTACCAATATGCGCCGCACGGCTGTGCATTTTTGCCCGGCCTTGGTCGTCATCTCGCGGCGCACTTCTTTGATGAACAGGTCAAATTCGGGCGTGCCGGGGACTGCGTCAGCGCCCAACACAGCAGCATTGAGCGAGTCAGCCTCCATGGTGAAGGGTACGCTGTTGGCTATAATGGTCGGGTGGGCGCGCAATAGGCGCCCTGTTTCGGCGTTGCCGGTGAAGGTTACCACGTCTTGACTTTCTACGTGGTCGAGTAGCCCACGCCCTCTACCCACCAACAGCTGAAGCGCGCCTTCGGGCAATATGCCGGAGGCAATGATGTCGCGCACGACCGCTTCAGTCAGAAAGGAAGTTTGCTCGCTGGCCTTGACCACTGCGGGCACCCCTGCAAGCAGGTTGACTGCTATTTTTTCCAGCATACCCCACACCGGGAAGTTGAAGGCATTGATGTGCACGGCTACACCGCGCTTGGGTGTCAGGATGTGGTGCCCGATGAAAGTATTTTGCTTCGATAGGCGCACCGTCTCGCCCTCTACGAAATACGGCTCGTCGGGGAAGCGGCGGCGCAGGCTGCTGTAGGCAAACAGGTTTCCGATGCCGCCCTCGATGTCCACCCAGGAGTCGGCGCGGGTTGCTCCGGTCAGGTGGCTGATGGCGTAATATTGCTCCTTGCGTTCCAGCAGGTAGAGCGCCAGCGCCTTGAGCATGCGCCCACGCTCGGGGAAGGTCATGCGGCGCAATACAGGGTTGCCCTTTTTGCGCGCGTATTCCAGAATGGCGCCGTAGTCTAGTCCTTCGTCTGATGCAGTAGAGATAATTTCGCCTGTGTAGGCATTGTATTGAGGCACACCCTCTCCTTGGCCGCTGATCCATTGGCCCAGTACGTAGTTCTGCAGTTTTTTCATGTCGCTGTTGTTGGCAAATGATTGATAGCAGCAAAAGTAAGGCTTCCATTAAGCTGGGGAAGGCGCCCTTTGGGCCTATTCGCATGCGTCGAGCAGCGCTCCTGTCTTTTCTTTGCCGCATGATCCGAAAAGGCGTTTTTATGAGCATGTGGTGCGCCCTCGGTCTGTGGGGCGCTGGGGCATTTGGCCAGCCGACCGACACCCAGGATCTAGCGCTGCACCACGTCTTAGAGCGGGCGTTGCAGCACAGCGTACAGGCGCGCAAGGCCTACTGGGAGAGCCAAGCTAGTGCCCTGCGCATGCAAGACCAGCGGCGTCAGGCGACATTGCCCAAACTACAATTCTCCGCCAGCATGGACTACGTGCCGGCCCTGCCCACTACCTTCTTGCCCGCGGCGCTCTTCGGTGGCGTCGAAGGCAGTTACATCGCGGCTACTTTGGGCCAGCCCTGGCAGACTTACGCTGGAGTGCGCTTGGAGCAGCCGCTGTTCGACGAGGCTGCGCGCCGCCTGGCTCCTGCTGCCACTCTGACGCAGAGCCTGCAGGACTTGATGGTGCGGCAAGCAGAGGAGGAAATCTTGTTCCAAACAGCCAACCTGTTCTACCAAACCCTGCAGGCGCGCGCATTGATACGCGCGTTGGAGGCCAACCGCCGGCAATTGCAGCAATTGGAGCGGATGGCACAACTGAGCCAAGAAAACGCACAGGGCACACCCTCAGACGTCCAGCGTCTGCAGGCGGCTTTAGCGACTTTAGACGCACAGCGCCAGGAACTGGAAGGCAATATTGCCGCCTTGTACGCCAGTATTCAATTCCTGTGCGGCCTGCCTTTTGAGCAGCCCATTCGCCTGATAGAGGAGGCGTTGGACACAAGCCAATGGTCTCTGTTGCCGCCGTCTTCGATAGAGCAGAGCATCCCCTATCGCTTGCTCGACGGTCGCCTTTCATTGCTGAACCTTCAGGAGAGAAGTGTGCGCGCCCAAGGACTGCCTAAGGTGGGCCTGTATGCGCAAGCAGGGTTGCTCTCGCAGCGCACCGACGCGCGTTTCGCCGCTGCCGATGGCCGCTGGTATCCATTGGGCTTAGTCGGGTTGCGTATGGATTGGCCCTTGCTCGAGGGCCCCCGGCAGCGATATCACCGGGAGTTACTCCGCCTACAGGTACGGCAAAGCGAGGAAGAGCGAGATTACTTCACCCGCGCTTGGCGCTTGGAGCAAATGCAAGCGCGTATGCAATGGGAAAGCGCCTTGCGTACCCTCAGCGCCCGTGCCCAGGGCGTGCAACTGGCCCGCCGGTGGGCAGAGCAGGCCCAACTCATCTACCGCGAAGGCAGCAGCTCGCTCCGAGAGGTCATCAGCGCCCAAACGGCATTAGCTGAGGCCGAAACCCAGTATGAACAACAACTGTTTACGTGCCGATTGGCAGAGGTTAAGTGGCTGAAAGCCACCGGCCAAATACGCACTTTACTGAAGGAAAAAAACACGCAGCAATGAGCAACGAGCTTGCAAACTGGAACCCCCTCACTCCAGAGGAAGAATACGTTATCGTGCACAAAGGCACAGAGCGACCTTTCAGCGGCGAGTATTGGAACCACAAAGGCCGTGGCCTCTACATCTGCCGCCGCTGCAATGCTCCGCTTTATCGCTCCTCTGACAAATTTGACAGCGGCTGTGGCTGGCCCTCTTTTGACGACGAGATACCTGGCGCTATTGCTCGTCAAGAGGACTTCTCCCATGGCATGCACCGCATCGAGATTTTGTGTGCTAACTGTGGCGGTCATTTGGGCCACGTATTCCACGGCGAGCGCTTTACCCCTAAAAATACGCGTCACTGTGTGAACTCCCTGTCCATTCGCTTCGTCCCGGAAGAGCAACTGCCGCCCAAGGCACAGGTATAGCCGCGCGTCAGTTGCGGTCGTCTCGGGCGGCCTCACGGCGCTCGATGTATTCTTGCCAAATCGCCCTGTAATCGTAGGAGAGGTAAAACTCTGAGTCAAAAGCACCCCACGCGCCATTCTCAACGGCCAGATTGAGGCGCCTCACGCTGTTGATGGGCACCTGCAATACGATGACGTGGCCCAGACCCATAGCCAATGTCCAGGAGAGCACACGGCAGTCCTTGGGCGGGAAAATATCCCAAAAGCCCTGCGCTTCGAGGATGCGGCGTATTTCGGGCAGGTTCTTGTTTTGTTGATGCTTGAGGATAACTGTTACTATAATACTGTCTTCAACGCCAATCGCTTGTGGCTCGAAAGAAGGGCCGGGCGAGGCAGGCGGTTTCGGCGGCTGTTGAGCGTACAAGCTTGCCAGGAGGCCGAAAAAGAGAAAAACCAGCAGAGCAGTTTGTTTTTTTGACATGCTAAAATTCCGTTTCAAAAGTCGCTCAAAATAGGCGGTAAAGATATGACAGCCCGAGTAGCCAGTTTTTTTGCCAAAACCTTTTTCGCTACAACAGTCTGAATAGCGTTTCTTCTCTGCCCGAAATGGAAAGGACGATTTTCCAGTGCAAACGCTTTTCGGTAGTGTCCTGCTCAGGTGTACATGCCGTGGGCACCGACGGCCTGCTGCTGGGCGCTTGGGCTGCGGTGGAGGGCGTGCGTAGCGTGTTGGACATTGGCACAGGCACTGGTCTAGTGGCGCTGATGTTAGCCCAACGCACAGCACACGCTGCCGAACCGGTGCAAGTGGATGCCATTGACACCAGCGCCGCTGCGCGCCGATGTGCGACCTACAATTTCGCGCACTCCCCGTGGGCAGAGCGGTTGCGCGTAGTAGGTGAAGACCTCGCGCTCTTCTACCATCAAGCACCGCAGCGCTACGACCTGATAGTGAGCAACCCGCCGTTCTACACCGAACAGACGGCCTCGCCGCACCACTCACGCCAACAGAGCCGCCAAGCCTGTTTCCTGCCGATGCCATTGCTGGCCCAAGCAGCCGCACACCTGCTCACACCACGCGGGCGGCTGTGCGCCGTACTCACACCCACAACCGGCCAGCAACTGGCCCAGCAGAGCGCCATCCGCGGGCTGTACCTGACGCGCCTCGCAGAAGTCCGCACCCACCCCCAACGACCCGCCGAACGCTGGCTCGTACAACTGGAACGCTCACCTTACCCCTTCGAGCGGCAACAGATAGACCTCTACACCGAAACAGGAGACTACTCGCCGCACTACCGCACCATGACGGGCCAATTTCTCCTCTGGAAGAGGCGTAATGACTAACGTCTGGCATCTGACCAGGAGCACAACCGGCGCTGATGCCTCACCGTATGCAATATTGAATGTTATCTATTTTTACCGCCAAACAAAAGACGATGCTCCGACCCATTCTCTTTTACGCACTGTTTATCAGCGCTCTGTGCTGCGTATTGCCTGCCCTTCGCGCCCAGTCCTACGAGGCGCCCGTCGCCGAATTGCGCGGCGCCTGGATAGCCACCGTAGAGAACATTGACTGGCCCTCCGCTCCCGGACTGCCGCCAGAGCGCCAGCGCGTAGAATTTGACAGCATCCTCGACGTGCTCAAGGCACTAGGCATGAATGCCGTATTTGTACAAATACGCCCCGCCGGCGATGCCTTCTACCCCACACCCGCAGCCCCATGGAGCAAGTACCTCACCGGCCAACAGGGTAAGGCCCCAGAACCCCTGTACGACCCCCTCGAATACATGATCAAGGCCGCACACAGCCGACGTATGGAATTCCACGCCTGGCTCAACCCCTATCGCGCCACCTTTGACCTCGATACTGCCAGCCTCGCACCCACACACCCCCTGCGCGCCCTGCCCGACGAACGCAAAAGCGAGTGGTTCTTCCGATACGGCCAGCGATACTACTTCAACCCAGCCAGCGCTATCGTCCGTCAATACCTTATCAATATCGTCCGCGATATCGTCATCCGATACAACGTGGATGGCATCCATTTCGACGACTATTTCTACCCCTACAAAGAAGCCGGACAACAACTACAGGACTTCAACGACTTCGCCGCTGACCCACGCGGCTTTGCTAATATCGAAGATTGGCGGCGCGATAACATCAATAAACTCATAGAAGGCGTATTCAAAACCATTAAAAGTATTAAACCCGACGTCCGATTTGGCGTCAGCCCCTTAGGCGTGTGGCGCAACGCAGACAAAGACCCCATCCGCGGCTCCCAGACGCGCTCAGCATTATCTTCTTATGACGACCTATATGCCGACGTATTGACCTGGCTAAGAAACGGATGGATAGACTATGTGGCCCCACAACTATACTGGAGCATCGGCTTCCCACCTGCCGACTATTACACCCTGGTAGAGTGGTGGAGCAAAAACACCTACGGACGCCATCTCTACATCGGCCATGCCGCATATAAAATCAACAACAACATCGTGGACACCAACTGGCGCAAGCCCGACGAAATCTTGCGACAGGTGGCCCTCAATCGAACCTACGACGCCATCAAAGGCAGCATCTACTTCTCAGCCAAATCGCTGCTCCGCAATCCACTGGGCATTCAGGACACGCTCATGAACGTCCTCTATCGAAACCCTGCCCGCCTGCCCGCCATGCCCTGGCTCGCCCAAGCACCGCCCGCCACCCCGCAAATCTGCCGCATCAAAGGTTCGGCCCGCGGCGTCAAAATAGCTTGGCAAGCCTGCGACATCAGAAGCCGCGATGAAAACCCCTACTACTTCGCCATCTATCGCTTCGACGGCCAAAGCGTCGGCAACTTCCAGGACCCACAAAACCTCCTGACCTACACCCCTTACTTCTCTGACAAATGGTTCTTCGAGGACATCTCCGCCGCCCCGGGCGAGTATTACACCTACGTCATCCTCGCCTACAATCGGGCGCACCTCGAGAGCTACGCCAGCGACCCCGCCGTCGTGTACCGCACCAAGAAGGGCGCCAAGTGGAAGCGCCGGCGTTTCCTGGGCATTTTTTAAGGCGCAGAAGTAGGGCAGAATCACTCCCTTTCTCCAACCACAGCCTTTTCCGCCCCCGTTTTTTGGGGTGAAAAAACGGGGCTTCGGCTTCAGAGCACCCCTTGCGGGTATTGCCGGTGGGTGTAGCTCCTCTTTGGCCCCGGGCGTGTTTGCGTCCCGCTTCTGGGCCTTAATAACGGCGCGACAACAGCTTCGTCTCTCCGCACCTGCCCAGAAATGTCGGCGTAACTTGTAATTACACCGGCAATACAACCACAAGCCATAGGGCAAGCGCGGCGACGGTTAGGTGCGGTTACGCCATTATTAAGACCCAAGGGCGGGCCGAGCACATGCCAAAACCCGGGCCAAGGCACAGCAGCTGCCTGCGCGCGCGAGGGCCAGGCTGGCGCTCGGGAGCCGTTTTTTCCCAAAAAAACGGTTGCACTGTCGGGAAAATACCGCGAAGAGTAGAGCCTCCGCCTGTTCCGCCTATTCACTCACGCCGCCGGTAGGCATTTGCTAAGACTCCGGGCGCATGAGCGCTTTGTAGACGACGCTCTGCATGCGCGGGCGATAGTTGCCGTTGATGAGTTTGTTATTTTCCATGGTAGGGAACGTGCGGTTGGACAGGAAGATGAACATGAGGTTGTGTTTAGGGTCGGCCCAGGCGCAGGTGCCGGTGAAACCGGTATGGCCAAAGGTCTGCTCGCTGGCCAGGGCGCTCATGTTGGCCGTCTTATCCGGGGCGAGTTCCTTCATGTCGAAGCCCAAGCCTCGGCGCGAGCTACCCAGATGGCGTTGGGTGAAGAGAGCCACGGTTTCAGGGCGGAGGTATCGTTGGCCGCCATATTTGCCGCCGTTGAGCAGCATTTGGAAGAGTTTGGCCAAGTCGTTGGCGTTGCTGAACAGGCCTGCGTGCCCGCTTACTCCGCCGAGCATGGCCGCGCCCATATCGTGCACGTAGCCCTGGAGCCGCTGCTGGCGGAAATAGGTGTCTTCTTCTGTGGGCACGCAGCGTTGGGTCAAGCCCACAGCCCAGGGGTTGTAGGTTGTGGTGGCGAGGCCCATGGGTTGGTAGAAGGTGCGGCGCACGAGGACATCGAGCGGCTGTTGTGCGGTGTTTTCGAGCGCGCGTGCGCACAGGTAAAGGCCCAGGTCGGAGTAGCGATAGGAGCGCTCTTGGCGCAAGGGTGAGGTGAAAATCTGTTGCCAGATGCTGTCCCGGTAGTCGTCAGCCATGTATAGCCCCTTAGCCACGGGCACCTCGTAGCACGTCATGGGGTTGGGCAGATAGAGGTCGGGTGAAGGGCGCCCCAGGCCGGCAAGGGTCTTTTGGTAGAAGGGTATCCACGCTTGCAGCCCTGCCTGGTGCACCAGGATTTGGCGCAGGGTGAGGTCGGCCTTGTCGGTGTTGTTCAGTTCTGGAATATAGCGACATATGGGCGTATCGAGGGCTATCTGTCCAGTTTCTACGGCGCGCATCAGCGCCAGGGTAGTGGCTGCCACTTTAGTGATGGAGGCCAAGTCGTACAGGTCGTGGAGCGATACCGGCCGGGCGTCTTTGTCGTAGGTGTGGTAGCCGTATGCCTTGTGCCAGACGACCTTGCCATTTTTGGCCACGAGCACCTGACAGCCCGGGGCGGCGCCGATGGCGATGAGCTCTGCGGCGAGGCTGTCCAACTGGCGAAGTGTATCGCTGAGAAGTCCTACAGCTTCGGGCAGGTCGTAAGCCAAGCGCTTGGAGGCGAAGTGGCGCTCTATGCCTTGGCCTGCGCGCGCGTGAGGAGAGGCTGTTATGGGCAGTGCGCCCCTAATGTCTACGGCACCAAACATGGCTTGGGCGGCGATATCTTGCACCGCTGAGTCGTCGGAGTAGGCCATGAGTACTGTGGGTGCCTCGTCGAAGTGGGCCAAGCTGTAGGGGTTTCCAAACACTATGAGCGCCGTGCGGCGGTGCGTCTCGTAGGCTCGGCGTGTGAGGGCGATTTGGGCCGGTGTGAGGCCAAAGTTCTGCTCGGGGCGGCGTGTCATGCCGTGTAAGCTCCACAGCACCACGTCGAAGGAGTGCAGCGTATCGAGTAGGGCTGTGGCGCTGGCCGAGTCTGGGTTTTTGGGCAGGTTGAAATACGCCACAGGTGCGTATAGGGCGCAGGTTTTTTGGAAGGTAGTTACCGTTGTATCGCCCAAGGCCACAGCGGCGATGCGATAGCGGTTGAGGAGGGGCATGCCGGCGATTCCATCGCGGTCGCGCACGAGGGTGAGGGCGTTTTCGATGAGTTTGCGGCGCAGCACTAAGGAGGCGGGTCGGTTGAGGTCGCGGCGGATGTTGGCCGTATCCACGCGCTGGGGTTGCGTCAGGCCATATCGGTATTTGGCGCGCAGGATACGGCGTACACTTTCGGCCACTTGGCGCGGGTCGAGGGTGCCGTCGAGCAGGGCTGCCTGTACGGCTTCAAAGGCGGCGTCCATGTTGGCCGGCAGCAGCACCATGTCGTTGCCAGCGCGCAGGGCCTCTACCTCTGCTTGGCCGGGGCGGAAGAATTTGGCCACGCCTTCCATCTCCATAGCGTCCGTAACGATGAGGCCCTCGTAGCCCATCCGCTTGCGGAGCAGCTCCACCACCGTCGCGCGGCTCAGGGTCGTGGGGCGGTTCTTGCGCGCGTCTATGGCTGGCACGTGCAGGTGAGCCACCATAATGCTGGCCACGCCGTAGAGGATGAGGGCGCGGAAGGGAAAGAGTTCTAGCGTGTCTAACCGCTCCAGACTGTGCGGGATGACGGGCAGGTCTAAGTGCGAGTCCACGTCGGTGTCGCCATGGCCTGGGAAGTGTTTGGCGCAAGCCATCACACCGCCATCCTGTAGGCCCATCATGTATTGGAAAGCCTTGGCTGCCACGTTTTTGCGGTCTTCACCAAAGGAGCGATCGTTGATGACTGGGTTGGAGGGGTTGTTATTTACGTCGGCCACCGGGGCGAAGTTGAGGTGCACGCCCAAACGCCGGCACTGGCGGGCAATGTCGCGCCCCATCTCGTAGATGAGCTTATCGTCGCGCACGGCCCCCAACATCAGCTGGCGCGGGTAAGAGATGGTGGACTCGCGCAGTCGCATACCTAAGCCCCATTCGGCATCCATCGAGATGAGCAGCGGTACGCGCTCTGAGAGGGCTTGGTATTGGTTAGTCAGCGCTGCCTGTCGTTCGGGCGTGCCTTGGAAGAAGCACAACCCACCCACCCGATACTTCTGGATGAGGTCGGCTACCTTTTGCTCGTACTCGGGGCCTTTGTCGGAGTGCGCGCGCAGCATGAACAGTTGCCCGATGCGTTCGGCAGGCGTCAGGGCCTGAAACACCGAGTCCACCCATTGGCTCTCGCGCGGGTCGAAGGACGGCGCGCTCCAAAAGGTGCTACGGCCCGCCCCCAAAACCACAAAAAGAGAAAGCGCCGCACCGCTCGCGGCTGCCCAGCGTAACACGGAAAACCGACTTCTCATGCTGGCAAAGGTGAGGGAAAAATTGCCAATGTCCGGAATGGCCCTGTTGTTTTGAGGCCAAAATCGGCGGCGTTAAAAGGGCGCATCGAGCGAGGCACCAACCTCGGCACGTACGTACAGGTGCCCAAGGTCGCTGCTCGGTGGATAAGCCGCCATCGGCTGGCTCGGAATGACCAAACGGTCAAAACAGGGCAAGAACAAAGGCAGACACCACCAAAGAAATTCAAAAATATGAGCGCGCTCATATCTTCGAATAAACCGCTCATATATTTGAGCGCCGCTCATAAACAAACACGTGCACCTTCGCTACAAATGCACCCTCCGAAAACACGGCTACCTACCCGACAAGCAGGAAAAAGCCACCGACACCGTCATAGAGCAGGTCGAAGCCCTTGCCGCTGAATGGCTGGCTGCGGGAAATTTTCGCTCCTCGCCCGTAACCAAATCCCTTCTGGCATCATTATGGAGCAATTCTCTTCACACTAACTGCTCGCCCTGTCATGGCACACACCCTACTACAGCCTTTCTCCTTGCTCCTTCATTCCCAGCCGATAAGAGGCTTTCTGTTAGCCGCCTTTATCGCAGCCCTTCTGTGCCGAGCCGAGCCGGTCTGGAGCACAGGCTATACTGACACGACCTTTTGGCTAAGCCGATTAATTACGCGCTTTACCCACGACCACCTGCCACCCGAAAAGCCGCGCTTCCTGATATACCCCACGCTGGGCTACGCACCCGAGACGAGCTGGGAGTTCGGCGCCGCGGGGTCGGTGCTCTTCCACGCCAAAAACGACCCCGTGCGCAATCGGCTGAGCGAAATAACGGTCTTCGGCTTTGGCACCCTGCGCGCCCAATACGGCCTGTGGTTCGACAACGCCGTTTACTCCGATGCGGATAAGTACATCCTCTTGGGCCGCATGCGCTTCCAGCGCTTCCCATTGCTCTACTATGGCATCGGGCCTGATGCTCCAGCGCAAGGGCCTGCTGTGGTAAATGGCACATACTTCCTGCTGCGCCAGCGCGCCTTGCGCCGCCTGCGGCCCAACTGGTTTATCGGGCCGGAAATAGACATTCAGTCGCTGACGCGGGTGCATTTCGAACGCGAGCACTCGCCACACCCGCTGCCCGAGGGTGCTCAAGGCTCCACCAACTTCGCCCTGGGCTTGGGCACAGTGTATGACTCTCGCCCTAACATGCTCAACACGCGCAACGGGTGGTTTGCCGAGCTCTCCTGGCTGCACTACGACCGCCGTTGGGGCAGCCAATACGGTTTTGACCTCTACTTTGCCGAGGTGCGCCGCTACAAGGACATGGGCAACCGCCAAGTGTTGGCTTTTCAGGCGTTAGCCAGTATCGTGCAGGGGGAAGCGCCCTTCAACCAGCTCAGCCTCATGGGCAACGAGTCGCTCATGCGCGGCTATTACACCGGCCGTTATCGCGACCGCCACTACTATGCGGCTCAAGTAGAGTACCGGTTTTTGCCACTGCCCTTTAGTAAATACTTCGGCGCTGCTGCCTTTTTAAGCGTAGGCGCCGTATCGCCCTCTTTTTCGGCCCTCTCTACGCGACACGTGCGCTGGGCTGGCGGCGCAGGTTTGCGCTATTTGATTTTTCCCAAAAAAGACATCTTCGTGCGCTTTGATGTTGGCCTCACCCGCGAAGGTCCGGCCTACTACCTTTTCACGGGTGAGGCTTTCTAAGGGCGCTTTAAGGCGCTGCATTGCCCAAGGCCGCCTTAAAGGCCTCCAAGCAGCGCTGGCGCGCGAAGGCGTGATCCACCATGGGCTTAGGGTAGGCTGGCGTGCCTACCTCGGGCACCCACTGGCGGATGTAGCGCCCCTCGGGGTCAAACTTCTTAGCCTGCTCGAAGGGGTTGAAGATGCGGAAGTAAGGTGCGGCGTCGGTGCCGCAGCCTGCTGCCCATTGCCAACCGCCGTTGTTGCTGGCCAAATCGAAGTCGAGCAGTTTTTGCGCAAACCAAGCTTCGCCCCAGCGCCAGTCTATGAGTAGGTGTTTGGTCAGGAAGCTGGCGGTGATCATGCGCACGCGGTTGTGCATGTAGCCTGTAGTGCTTAGTTCGCGCATACCAGCGTCCACAATAGGGTAGCCTGTTTGGCCTTCACACCAGCGCTGAAACTCATCGGGGGCGTTGCGCCATGCCACGCGTTCGTATTCTGGGCGGAACGGGCGGCTGACCACGTGCGGAAAGTGGGCTAATATCTGGCTGTAGAAATCGCGCCAAATGAGCTCATTTAAGTAGGTCTCGTTAAGCAGCAAGGCATGTCGGGCCTTTTCGCGGATGCTGATGGTGCCAAAGCGAAAGTGGACACCCAGGCGCGAGGTGCCTGCAATGCCAGGGAAATTGCGCGTTTTGTCGTATTGGCGGATAAGGCTGCGCGGCACTGTCGCCGGCGGGAAAGGAATGCCGGCAGGCTCGAAACCGATGTCGGCCAAGCCCGGGAAGGGCAAGGGCGCCGTGGGGTGATAGAAGCGGTCGAAGTATTTGTGGCAAGGGTAGGAGGTGAGGTAAAATGAGGTGCCGTCAGGCTCGGTGCGCTCGGCCAACTTCGCCCTCCACTTGCGGCTGTACGGGGTGAAAACCGTGTAGGGCTTGCCGTCATCTTTGAGCACTTCGTCTTTTTCAAAGATGACGTGGTCTTTGAAGGTTCGAAAGGGAATACCGCGCTCTTCAAGCATTGCCCTAATGGCACTGTCGCGCTCAAGCGCATAAGGTTCGTAGTCTCGGTTGGTGTAAACGGCGGCAATCGGGTAGGTCTCGAGTAGGCGCTGCCACACCTCTGTGGGTTTGCCGTGTTGCACGAGCAGGTCGCTACCCAAGGCTTGCAGCTGCTTCTTCAGCACTGCCAGGGCCTGGTGGATGAACTCCACGCGCGCATCGCGCCGACTGGGCAGGTCGTCAAGGATGTTGGTATCAAAGATGAATAGCGGCAATACGGGATGGCCGCTGCGCAGGGCGTGATAGAGGCCGGCGTTGTCGTCGAGCCGCAAATCGCGGCGAAACCAGAAAAGCGTAACAGGGCTACTCATGTGCTGCTGACAATACGGATCTGCCAAACAAAGCAGTGGCCATTTAGGTCGAGTGGGCAGCGTCTTTAGTTTTCCAACGCCTGGGCTACAGTCTCCCCGATGGCCAGCGAGGCCGTGGCTGCCGGGCTGGGCGCATTGCAGACGTGTAGGATGCGCGGCGTTTGCACGAAGAGGAAGTCATCGTGCAGCTGCCCTCGGGGGGTGCAGGCCATGGCGCGCACGCCGCTGCGGGCGGGTACTACGTCATTGGGCTGCACCTCGGGCACCAAGCGCTGCAGAGCACGGACGAAGTGCTTCTTGGAAAAAGAGCGCAGTATTTCGGCCCACCCATCGCGCCAGTAACGGCGTGCTAAGCGCCGAAAACCGTCGAAGGCTACGATTTCTGCCAACTCGCCTAGATGCATATCCCAGCGGCTGTAGCCCTCGCGGCGAAAGGCCAGCACGGCATTGGGGCCGGCCTCAATGGCTCCGCTGAGGGTGCGCGTGAAGTGGACGCCCAAAAACGGAAAGTTCGGATTGGGCACCGGATAGATGAGGTTGCGCACCAGATGCGCGCGCTCGGGCAGCAGCTCGTAGTATTCGCCGCGGAAGGGCAGTATCTGCACCTCGGGCCGCATGCCACTGTGCCGCGCGATGCGGTCGGCGTATAGGCCGGCGCAGGTAACCACGCGTTGGGCAATGCCTTCCCACTGCTCCGCTCGGATGAGTACGCCATCTGCGCGCACTTGGAGCTGCTGCACGCGCGCTCCCATCAGTATTTGGCCACCTGCCGCGCAGATGAGCTCGGCCAGTTTCCGGGCTACTGTGGCGTAGTCTGTAATACCTGCTTGAGGTATCCACAAAGCGGCAACGGCGCGCACGTGCGGTTCTATCTCGCGGGCTTCCTCTGGGCTTAGCAGGCGCAACCCGGTCAGCCCGTTGGCCAGCCCGCGCTGCAGGAGGCTGTCCAGCGCAGGGCGTTCCTTAGGCGTAGTGGCTACGATGATTTTGCCGCAGACTTCGTAGGGCAGGCCATACTGCTGACAGAAGTCGAGCAGCATGCCATAGCCGCGTCGGCAGTTCTGAGCGCGCAGGCTACCCGGGCGGTAATAAATGCCGCTGTGAATGACACCGCTGTTGCGGCTGCTCTGATGAGCCGCCACATGTGCTTCTTTTTCGAGCACCATCAAGCGGGCCTCTGGATGGCGTCGCAACAGTTGCCACGCTGTGGCCAACCCTACAATGCCGCCTCCTACAACAGCGAAGTCGAAGGTACTCCCCGATGTGGTCATGAAGGTATTTTCTATTTCGTTGTTCTTCGCTTAATAAGAGGGCATTTTGGCTTTACGTCTCTGCATGGTCTGATATGGCCTTTGTATGTCTTATTTTTCAAGAACGCTCGACGGACTACGTTGGCGCTATTGGTCGCTTTCAGGCTTCCCACCGCCTATTTGCTGGCGTATTTGCGCTACCAATGACGCTTCCACGCCCAATATCTGGGCTATCTTTTCATCGCTCCAGTCGGGCATCTGGCGGAGCATGTTCGCTATGATAGTCTGGAGGGTTTTCTCGCGGCCTTCCTGGCGGCCTTGTTCCAAGAGTTCTTTGCTCAGGTCACCCATGGCGTCGAGCAAAAGCCCTTCTGGGATGGTGCTCAAATATTCCTCGGCCATTCGCATCCATGCCTCACGCCCTTCATCAGAAAGGCGCTCTTTCCACGCCGATACGCTTATCTTGTTCATGGCTAACAGCTCATTTATGTAATGGACAACTGCCTGGCGAAGGACCACGCTACCCAGCTCCTTTTGGGCTTCGCGACTCCACGACAACGATACCAACAGTGGCAGCCGCTTGCCTAACTCCTCCAGGTCATGGGCAAATTTAAGGGTTATCAGGAAGGTGCACAAATCGGGTGCTTTTCTGTGTTGCAAGATGACTTCCTCCTGTATAGCATTCAGGTCAATGAGCAGGTACTGGATATCGGGCAAAAAGCTATCCCATTCGATGGGGCCTTCTTCGAAAGTCTCTGCTAGCGGCTTTTGCCGCCAGCGGCGCTTACCGTGATAGAAGACGATGGGTACCACGCGAGAGAGCACTCGCCTTTGGCGTCGGTCGTCTCCCCAAAGGGCAAGCATGTACTCATCGAGTTGTAATTGGATGGGAAATGCGGGGATGTAGCTTTTGTGCTCGAAGTGCAGGATGACCCGAGCACCATTTTTCGGGCGGATAGTGCGATAGCGTAGATCGCTATAGGAGATACCCAGTTGTTGGGAAATGTGCTCTGTAGGGATGAGCTCCAGAAGGTCAAGGCTTATCTCCTCGCTTACGTGTTTGGGGAAGAAGCCTTTGATAAGGCTTCTGGTCATGTCAGAGTCGGCCATGATCAATTTAAAAAAGCGGTCGTGTATCTTTCGCTTGTTTGGCCGATGTGGCTTGCGCGTCTTGGGTTTGCTTTCTTTCATAGGAGGGTAGGCGGGTTGCGATGGTCTATGGCAGGTACCACGGAGCATTGCTTAGGAATGTAGCAGAGAAATGCCACCCGAATGGCCCGTGCTTTTTGCAAAAATGCGCAGAAAATGCCTTAGAGCACCTTATTCCATTCTGGGAAAAGGTCTCCTCTATCCTCGGCTCTGCTAACGTCTGGCGGAGCCATACCCTTACTGTCTGTGCGAAAGGCTCTAATGGCCGAGTGCCTGAGCGGGAATAGGCGTGCGCTGTCGTCCAATGGGTGCATAGGACACCTGCAGGGCCGCCGCGCCGCCGCTGTTGAAATAGAAAAGGCGCAGCTGGTGCCAGCCCTTTTGCAAGAAGGCTACGCCAGTGCGCTCGCGCAGGGCGTGGTCTCCGTCGTTGTCCACAATTGTCAAGTTAGCAATGTCCAGTCGGGAGCCATCATCAGAGGCCACGAAAAACTCATAGCCGCGGGTTTCTGGCGCGTAGAAGTAGCCTTTCCAAAGCATGCCGCACTTGCCCTGTTGGCAGCTTGGGTCCAGTTCGAAGCCACTGACCACTGTGCGTTTCAGGATACTGCCGTATTGCAATCCTTGTAGGGTGTATTCTGGCGGCTGTATCAGTTCTGCTACCAGTCCGCTCTGTGGCTGGCGATACATGGACAGGCTTGGCACAAAGGGCGGTACTACCACGTGTAGGCTGTCTTCTCGGCTTGGCAGCCGCCCTGTCTGGAAGGCCCGCACACGCACCAGTGCGCTCTGCTCTAGCGTAAAGGGGCGCTCATAGCGCGACGACAATTCTGTAGGCGCACTGCCATCCACTGTGTAGTGCAGCGTCGCCTCTGCAGAAGCACACGATAGGGTTACGATGGGGCGCACCGTCATGGAGTCGTATTGCACTTGAATGGAAGGGCTGCCCACGTAGGCACCGTAATTGGCTACCTTGATGACGAAGGCATATGGCGCCACAAAAGCGTTGGGGTCGTAGAAAGGCAGGTTGAGGATGGTGTTGCTCCCGCTGAGTTCTACGCGCGGGCGATTTTTGGTGCCCAGCAGCGTTACATCAGCGCCGTAGGGCAGCTGCACATCGCGCAGGATGACGCGCCCATCGCTAGGATAGCGCGGCAGCAAGATGTAGAGAGCGTTGGTCTTGGGGTTGTATGTGTAGAACACTTCCTTTACCGCATAGCCCGGGTCGGGGTTGAGCGTCTGCTTTAGTATAAAGTCGCCTTTGGCTGGGTCGTGCTTATAGTTGCGGTTGCCGGCACTCCACTGAAAGGGAATGCGCCAGCGACGCGAGCCGTAGATGGCCTCCCCGTTGACGGCTAGCCATTGACCTATCTGCAGCAGTCGCTCCTGCATGATGGGCGGTATCTTGCCGTGGGCGTCGGGGCCGATGTTGAGCAAGAGGTTGCCCCCACGAGCCACGCGGTCAATGAGGTGCAGTATCAGCGCCTGTGTAGAGCTGTAGTCCGCAGCATTTTCAGCGCGGTTATAGCCATAGGAGTAGCCCATGCCGCGGCTTTCTTCCCATGGGTGTTCAAACTCCAGTTCGGGTTGGTACTCTGGCGTGTAGAAGCCGCCGTGTTGGAAACGCGTGCCGCTGCCCCAGCGGTCGTTGGTAACGACAAACTCGCGCACTGGGCTTTGGTTGTAAAGCCAGGCCAAGAACTCCTGGGAGCGCCAGACCTCTGGCGTAGCCTCCCAGTCGCCGTCGGCCCACAGCACCCATGGCTGATACTTGGTTATTAGGTCGTGTAACTGCGGCAGCGCGTGCTCGAAGGCATAACGGTTGCGGTCTCGCTTCCACAGGGGGTTAAACCACTCGTACAGCGAGTAGTAAAGCCCGGGCTTAACGGAAGTCTTGCGCAGCGCATCGAAGAACTCACCTACCAAATCGCGGCGCGGTCCTACTGTGTTGGCATTCCAAGGGAAGCCCCAGTCCCGGTCTGCTTCGGCACTGGGCCATAGGCAAAAGCCGTCGTGGTGTTTGGCTGTCAGCACTGCATACCGAGCGCCTGACTTTTCGATAAGTGAGGCCCACTCAGCGGGGTCAAACAGCGTAGCCCTAAAGTCCTGCGCCAGGTCGTAGTAGCTGCGCTGGTCAAAGTTTTTCTGGTGAAAGTCCCTCACTTTACCCTCGTGAGCGTTGGTCTCCAAAGCGTGTTGATACCATTCAGCGTAATGGCCCACCGGCGCATAGGCGGGCACCGAGTACACGCCCCAATGGATGAAGATGCCAAACTTGGCGTCGAGCCACCACTCAGGCACTGGGCGGTTGTCAAGCGAATTCCACTGAGGGGCATACACCGCTTGCTCTTGGGCGATGCTTAAGTAAGCGGTCAAAGTCAGCAGGGCGGTCAGGAGATGGTTGCGCATGAAGAGAGTGTTTTTTAATAAAACAAGTTGGCAAAGTTGGGCTAAAGAACACAAAGGCGCGGCAATGTAGTGTTTTGCATACCGACGCACTCCAAAACGCCGGTGCTTGAAAAGTCGAGTTCTCATTGAATAATCTGCCAATAATCTTCGGGTACGGGTGTGCCCAAGGCGCGGGCCTTTTCAGCGTTCTCACGCGCGAGCGCCTTGTCGCCCAGCATGTAATAGCAACGCGAGCGGTTGAGATAAACCATGCCGCTGTTGGGTTGTACAGCAATAGCCCTGTCGAAATCAGCCAATGCCTCTCGATACTGCTGCTTACCATTGAAAAGGGCAGTGCCGCGCCCATTGAGCGCGTCCGGGTTGTTAGGGTCGAGGGTTAGCGCCTGATTGAAAGCCGCAATGGCTTCATCGTGGCGTTTCAGGCGCTGCAGCACCGTGCCGAGCATCACGTGGCTCTTTGGGTTTTCCGGAGCCAGTTCCACCATGCGTTGTGCATAGGGCAGTGCTTGCTCCACCTCTCCTAGGCGCACGTGTGCCAGCGCACAGATGTCTAAAGACGTGTAATGCTTCGGATTGGCCTTTAGGGCTGCCTCGCAGTCTTCCACAGCCTTCCGCATCAGCGCCTCAAAGCGCCCAGCATTCTCTGGCTTGAGCGCTTCCTGGTAGTAGTGGTGCGCCCGATTGGAGCGAGCTACAGGTGCATCGGGCGCATAGCGTAGGACGGTGTTCCACAGGCTTTCCGTATCTTTCCACGTATCCAGATAGCGGAAAGTCAGCGCGCTGAAGGCCACTGCTGCCACGCCCAGGGTACCCCACGAAAGCGCCTGCTTAAGCCGCCCTGGAGCGTACAGGGCTATCGTCATACCTAACGCAAAGGCTAGGCCGATGTAGGGCACGTAGGTATAGCGCTCGGCCAATAAAGCATTCCCAATCGAGATGAATTGCGCCACCAGGATGATATTGGCCAAGTAGAAAAGCGCCCCAAAAACCAAGACTCGATTGCTCCGAAAATACCACACCGCACCCGCCAATAGCAGCAAAAACAACGGCGCCGCCTGCACATCCCACCCCAGCGCATTCACTGGCGGATAAGGGTGAAACGGCGACAGCGGCCACGGCCAGAAAAAGCGCAATACATAGGCTACCAAAGTGTAGCTGCCAAAAAACAGCCGATGCACCAGCGAATACATCTCCACAGATGCCATGGCCTTCTGCGACTGAATCTGCACCGTAACAATACCCATGACCAAGGCCAACACAAAAAACGGCAACTTCTCCAACCACACCTTAGTCTCCTTCCACGAGCGCCCCCTCCAGTAGTCCAACGCCAGCAGCGTCAGCGGGAAAGCTACCGCCGCCGGCTTCGATAACAGCGAGAGCACCACCCAGACTAACGCCCAAGCGTATGCGCTGCGCGAACCTTCCGTCACGTAGCGCCAGTACGCCAACAGGCCCAACAAGTAGAAGAAAGTGTAGAGCACGTCTTTGCGCTCCGAAATCCAGGCCACCGACTCTACGTGCATCGGGTGCAGGGCAAACACTGCCGCAACAAATACCGCCACCCACCGCCGTCGCTCTGACAACTGCCACACTAAGTAAAACACCAAACCCGCATTTACCACGTGCAGCAGCACATTAATAAAGTAGTACGAGAACGGTTTCAGACCCGACAACTGGTAGTTCAGCGCCAGCGTGAGGATAGTCAGCGGATGATAATTCGACACTACCGGCTGCGAGAAAATGCCTTTCCAGTCTGGCCCGCGCAGCAGCGCATTCTCCGTTACGTAGAACAGGTCGTCCCAGTTCGTAAACGAATTGCCCAGCACAGGCGAAAAAAGCAAGGCAGTAAAGCCCACCAGCCCCAAGACCCACACCCAAGGAAACCCCTCTGTTTTAGCCCTCTTGGGCGAAGCCGCCTCAGCAACGCGAGGTTTGCTCTGAGGGCGCACACTCTTTTTCTTCGACATGGTCATCCGATTTGTGTGAGAAAAAACTCCATTGCAGTAGCCATCTACTACACCAATAGCCGCAAAAGCGCAACGGCCAACGCAGCATTTTCCTCCTCCCTCGTCAGTTCCTTGACCAGCACCGCCGCCCGCGGGTTTGGCCCTGCCGCCCGCTCCGGATTTGTCAGGCTCACCGTGCGCCCATTAGCCAGCACTAACTCGCTGTGCAACTCCGACGGCTTCGCCTCCAAGCGCGCCAACAGCCGGCCCCCCTTGCCCGCAGCCAACAGCGCACCCTCTGTAAAAACGCCCATCGGCTCGCCGTTCAGCCAAACCTCCACCTCCTTGCCCTTCTGCCGAAACACATACTCTCGCTCGTGCGTGCGCGCCAACACTACCTTCTGATTACCCACCTGTTCCACAGCAAAGGCCACTATCGGTTCCTGAAAAATGCTCAGCAGAAACCCCGCCTTCCGCTGCCGAAAACGCCCCTTTGCTTGTGGTGCTCCCTGTTTGAGCGACAGCAGCGAAAACATCTCTCCATCCCAAGGCACCAACTCCGGCATCAGCGCCTTCACCTCTTGCCGCAACCGCTCCAGCACATCCCGAAAGGCCGAACTGCTCGACTTGCCAATGCTCACATCCCGAAAAGCCCTACCCACAAAATAAATGACAGCCGTAATCAGGAAGACCAATGTCAGGACGATAGTCAGAAAACTGAATAGAAAACGCATACGCTACAGTTTATCGAAGAAGACGCGGAAACACCCGCGCCCGCCATTTGGGCGGCAATTTAGAAAGTACACATCGCTCCCAGGCAGAAATCCCGTCCGAAAAGTGCGCAGCCTCTCCTCGCAGGCCGCGCTTCTTCCCACACAGGGCCGCTCTCCTCTGCTCCGAGCCGCGCCCATCGGCCCGCAGCGGGCACCCTCAGCCCCAGTGCTTCGCTGTGTAGGTCGGCCTTTCCTTTCCTCCATGTTTTTTTGGGAAAAAACGGGCCGCCGGCCCGCCCCAACCCTCACTGCCTTCATCCGACTTGCGCGTCTTCTGTTTGGCCCCAGGCATGTTTTTTGGCCCGCATTGGGCCTTAATAACGGCGCGAAGGCAGCTACACTTCGCCGCGCTCAGCCCTACTGCCTCGCCGACACTTTGTGGCCACCACGGAGACGCCAGCGCGCAGCTACGCTATTAACCGAAGCCAAAAGCGGGACGAAAACACACACGGGGCCAAACAGGAGCCGCGCGCTCAGCTACTATGCCCGCAGCAGCGGCTCCGAAGCCGGCAGCCGTTTTTTCACCCCAAAAAACGGAGGTGAGAAAGGCGATGGCAGTAGAAAGTGGCCAGTTCTACTTTTCACGCAAGTGCGCCAGGTGAGATTTGTCTTCAAAATGGGAGACCTTGCAGACGCTTTGGAAAATGTATCCTTTGCAACCCCAAAAAACAGTCGTCGCAGCGGCATAGTTGACTTCACATTACAGCACAAAAAAGCAGCCTTACGCATCGAACTTGCAGTAGCCTTGGCGACCGTCGCTCAGGGCTTCACACTAAAGCACAAAAAAGTAGCCTTGCGCATCCTTCATTCTATTATTTTCTATGAAAACACTATAAGTCACCTCCCATTCATCATTCATCATTAACCCATTCATCATTCTATCCCTACTTTTACCCCCACACATCACCAAACAACACTTCTACTATGCTGCGCTTTCTCCTCATTACTGCTCTCCTGCTGGCTGTGCTCAGCTGTCAGCATCAGCCTGCCCCCGTAGGCCGATTAGCCATGTGCCACGCCGACTTTGCCACCTTTGCCGATGACCCTGCCTTTCGGCAGGCGCATCCTCGACCTCAGCCTGTGGCCTTACTCCACGGGGGGCGGCCTGTTACCTTTCCCCTCGACAACAGCACTACTGGCCGCGGCTATCTCTCTATGGCCCATCGGCGTACCAACCAGGTACTGCTCCTCTTCCACGAGTGGTGGGGCCTCAACGACCACATCCGCAACGAAGCCATACGCTGGGCACACGACCTCAACATTCACGTACTAGCTATAGACCTGTATGATGGCCAGGTGGCTACCACCGCCGACGAAGCCCGCCAGCTCATGCAAGCTTGCCAGCAAGAGCGCGCCGAGCGCATCATCCGCGGCGCAGCAGCCTTCCTGGGTGAGGGTGTCGAGCTGCGCACCCTTGGATGGTGCTTTGGCGGCACTTGGTCACTTCAAGCCGCCCTCCTGTTAGGCGAGCGCGTCAAGAAGTGCGTCGTCTATTACGGCATGCCCGAGCGCGACCCCGAGCGCCTCAAAGACCTGCCCTGCGACGTCCTCTTCATCCACGCCAAGCGCGACCGCTGGATTACCGACGAGGTCGTGGCTGCCTTTGCCGAAAGCATGCGCACTGCTGGCAAAACGCTCCACCTGCGCGAGTTTGACGCCGACCACGCCTTCGCCAACCCTACCGGCCAGCGCTACGACGAGCCTTCTGCACAGGCCGCCCGTGTAGCTGCCATCGAGTATTTGCTCAAGTAGCGCCCGCGTCGCAAACCCGCCGGGCCACCTCCAGCCAGCCCTCGTGTTGGTCGGCCTTGGGGTACACCTCGGCAAACTTAGCCCAATCGGCCTGCTGCAACAGGTGCAGAGCCTCTTGCTGTGCTTCAGCAGGCATGGGCGTAGTCTTGAGGTGTCGGCCAATGTCGGCCGTCGTCATTTCGAGGGCGTCAAAGGCATATTGCGCCTGTAGGTACTCGCGCACCACCCAGCTAAGGGAGGCGTAGTATTCGCCCAGGCGTTCGCGCACCATCCAGGGCTTTTCGCGCGCCAGCGCCTCCAGCTGCCCCAAGGCTACCTCGCGCGCTGAAAGCGTCGGCGGTGGTGGTGGCGCAGGTGGGGGCGGCGGCGCGAGGCGTCGGCGGCGGAGCAGCCACCACACCACCATACCCACGGCCAGCGCAGCAGCCAGAAGGGCGGGCCAGTAGTCGTACCACGCAACAGGTTGCCGCCGTATGTCTCGTATAGGCGCCATTGCGCTGATATCGGCAGGCACACGGGGGGGGCTTACGGTAATTTCCAGCGCGTTGGTTAGTACCGGCTCCCCTACCTGGAGCAATACCGGCAGTGGTGGCAGCAACAGGCGCCCTGTGTCGAGCAGTGTCAGCGTGATAGTCTGCACCCACGCCTCTCCGGAGCGGCGCCATGCCGAGCGGTAGCGCAGGTTGTCGGCCGGCACTGTGGGCATCCAGGCCGCCATTTGCACGCGCTGGGGCGCTGCCCGCACCCCAAATACTTGCACGCGCAATACGGCTGTATCGCCTGCTTCGAGGGTGGAGCGGTCAAAACTGGCCACTGCCCGCACCTGGGCGGTCAGTGCGGCGGGCAAAAGCCAGCATATGACGAGGGTTCTCAGCGCGTTAACCATGGGCAACCATCTTTGACCTGCGGGCAAAGAACTTGAGCAATTCGTGCACGTAGGGCTGATCGGTACATAGGCTTAGAAAATCAGCACTAGCGCGCTGGAAGAGCGCCTGTGTGTTGGCTCGATGCACTTCGAAAGTCTGGCGGTATTGGCGTCGCAGTTGTCCGCTGGTCGTATCTACCCAGATCTGCTCGCCCGTCTCGGCATCTGCCACGCGCAGCACGCCCACATCGGGCAAGTCGCGCTCCAACACGTCCCAGCAGTGGATGCCGATGCAATCGTGGCGGCGCGCTACCACGCGCAGGGCCTCCTCGTAGCCCGACGCCAAAAAGTCTGACAGCACAAAACACACGCTGCGCTTCTTGAGGACATTGTGCACGAAGCGCAGTGCTAGCCCCAGGTCTGTCTTGCGCCCTTTGGGTTTGGCCAATAAAATCTCGCGTATGATGCGCAAGATGTGCTGCTTGCCCTTTTTGGGCGGGATGAACAGCTCCACCCGGTCAGAAAAGAGCATTACCCCTACCTTGTCGTTATTGGAGATAGCCGAAAAGGCCAGCACAGCGCACAGTTCGGTCAGGTATTCCTCCTTGAACTGGCTGTGGCTGCCAAATACGGCAGAGCCACTGACATCCACCAAGAGCATGACTGTGTTTTCGCGCTCTTCCTCGAAGACCTTAACGTATGGCTCACCTGCTCGCGCCGTTACGTTCCAGTCAATGTTGCGCACATCATCGCCCGGATAATAGAGGCGCACTTCGCTGAACGACATGCCACGCCCTTTAAAGGCGCTGTGGTAGCCGCCCGTAAATAGGTGGCTGCTCAGCCCGCGGGCTTTGATTTCTATTTTGCGTACTTTCTTAAGCAGCTCAGCCGACGTCATGGGATGGGCACGACTTGCAAGATTTGCTGGATGATGTTCTCCTGGGTAATGGTCTCGGCCTCAGCCTCATAAGTCAGCCCAATGCGGTGGCGTAATACGTCGAGACACATATCGCGTACGTCTTCTGGCGCCGTGAACCCGCGGCCGCGGATGAAAGCCAGCGCCCTTGCCGCCTGTGCCAAGGCTAAGCTGGCCCGAGGCGAGGCGCCATAACTGATAAGTGGGGCCAACTGCGGCAGCCCAAAGCGCGCCGGCTCGCGCGTGGCGAAGATGATGTTCAAGATGTACTGCTCTACTTTTTCGCTGAGCAGCACCTTCTTGACGGCCTCTCGGGCGCGCAAGAGCGCCTCCGTCGAGACGACCTTGCGCACTTCAGGGGCATCGCCATTCAGGTAGCGGCGCACGATGAGCCGCTCCTCGTCCTGGCCCGGGTAATGAATTTTGACCTTGAGCAAGAAGCGATCCACCTGGGCTTCTGGCAGGGGGTAGGTGCCCTCTTGCTCGATAGGGTTTTGCGTGGCCAGCACCAAGAATGGTTCTGGCAGGCGGAATGTCTCGTTACCGATGGTAACTTGGCGCTCCTGCATGGCTTCCAAAAGGGCGCTCTGTACCTTAGCTGGCGCGCGGTTAATCTCATCGGCCAGCACGAAATTGGCGAAGATAGGCCCCTTGCGCACGGCAAAGGCCGCCTGAGCCGGGTTGTAAATCATGGTGCCCAGCACATCGGCCGGCAATAGGTCGGGTGTGAACTGGATGCGGCTGAATTGGGCATCCACGGCCTGTGCCAGTGTTTTGATGGCCAGCGTCTTGGCTAAGCCGGGCATGCCTTCCAGCAAGATGTGGCCTTTGGTCAGCAGCCCAATGAGCAGGCGCTCCATCATTTCTTGTTGGCCCACAATGACCTGGGCTGTGGATTCCAGAAGGCGGTCTACAAAGGCGCGTTCGGCCTCAATGGCTCGGTTGAGCGCCTCCACGTCGGATAGTTGTTGCATATCGGCGTAGCGGTGATTAGAAAGCAGCGCAAAGAACAGCAAAACCCATTGAAACCTTGTGAGCATTGCACGAAAAGCCTCACTTTTCTTCCTCTTTGGCTCAAATGTGGGCGGTTGCCTACCTTTGCCGGGCATTCAAAAACGCTGTTTTTAAAACCTGTTTTTCAATCGTTACTGTCCGATGATCTTTGACTTGAAAATGATTCGGGAGTTTTACAAAAACTACCCGGCCCGCGTGGAGGCTGCTCGGGCGTTTCTCAAACGCCCGCTGACGTTGTCCGAAAAAATCCTGTACGCACACCTCCATCCCGATAGTCCCATGGCCGACTATAAGCGCGGTTCAGATTACGTGTTCTTCCAGGTAGACCGCGTGGCTATGCAGGATGCTACCGCCCAGATGGCGCTACTCCAGTTCATGACTTGTGGGCTTAAGAAGGTGGCTGTGCCCACCACGGTACATTGCGATCACCTCATCACGGCTGAGTCGGGCGCTGCTAAAGACTTGGAGGTGGCTTTAGAGAAAAACAGAGAGGTATTTGACTTCCTCAGCTCTGTGTCGCAGAAATACGGCATCGGCTTCTGGAAACCTGGAGCGGGCATTATTCACCAAATAGTGTTGGAAAACTATGCCTTCCCCGGCGGCCTCATGATAGGTACCGACTCCCACACGGTAAATGCCGGCGGCTTGGGCATGGTCGCCATCGGCGTCGGCGGCGCTGATGCCGTAGATGCTATGGTGGGTATGGCCTGGGAGCTGCAGATGCCCAAGCTCATTGGTGTAAAACTGACGGGCAAACTGCGCGGCTGGGCTTCGCCCAAAGACGTCATCCTCAAAGTGGCCGGTATCCTTACCGTAAAGGGCGGCACCGGGGCCATCGTCGAATACTTCGGCTCTGGGGCACAGAGCATTTCCTGCACGGGCAAGGGCACTATCTGCAACATGGGCGCCGAAATCGGGGCTACCACCTCCATTTTCGGCTACGACAAGAGTATGGCCCGCTATCTACGGGCTACCGGCCGCGGCAAGGTGGCTGCCATGTGCAACAAAATTGCGCCTTTCCTTACTGGCGACCCCGAGTGCTACGCCGAGCCAGAGAAATACTTCGACCAAGTCATCGAGATTGACCTCTCCCAGCTGGAGCCGCACATCAACGGCCCCTTCACACCCGACCTCGCCTGGCCGCTGTCCAAATTTGCCGCTGCTGTGCGCAAAAACAAGTACCCGGCCCGCCTCGAAGTCGGCCTCATCGGCTCTTGTACCAACTCTAGCTACGAAGACCTCACGCGCGCGGCCTCCGTGGCGCGCCAAGCGCGGGAAAAAGGCCTGGAAGTAAAGGCGGAGTTTACCATTACGCCCGGCTCCGAGCAGATCCGCTACACCGCCGAACGCGACGGCCTGCTGCAAGAATTTGAGGCCATTGGCGGCGTCGTGTTGGCCAATGCCTGTGGCCCTTGCATCGGCCAGTGGGCGCGCCACATGGATGACATGAAGCGCCCCAACTCCATCATGACCTCCTTCAACCGAAACTTCACCGGTCGCAACGACGGCAACCCCAACACCCACGCCTTCGTTGCCTCGCCCGAAATCGTTACGGCCTTCGCCATCGCCGGTGACCTGACCTTCAACCCCAAGCGCAGTAAACTTATCAACCGCGAGGGCAAAGAGGTCAAACTAGACCCGCCCAAGGGCATCGAACTGCCCAAGCAGGGCTTCGCCGTCGAGAACCCGGGCTATGTGCCACCTGCCAAGTCAGGCAGCAAGGTCAAGGTCATCGTGGACAAAAACTCCGAGCGCCTGCAATTGCTCAAGCCCTTCCAACCCATTACCGCCGACCAGCTGCAGAACATGCGCGTGCTCATCAAAATCAAGGGCAAATGCACCACCGACCACATCTCTATGGCCGGCCCGTGGCTCAAGTACCGCGGCCACTTGGAGAACATCTCCAACAACCTCTTCATCGGGGCGGTCAACTACTTCAACGACCAGCGCAATCTGGTGTATAATGTCGAGAAGGGCGAGTTCATGGAAGTACCCGCCTCGGCGCGCCATTATCAGAAGAAAGGCATCGGAACCGTAGTCTTTGGCGAAGAAAACTACGGCGAAGGCTCCAGCCGCGAACATGCCGCTATGGAGCCGCGCTATCTGGGCGTCAGGGCCGTCATCGTCAAGTCCTTTGCCCGCATTCACCAGACCAACCTCAAAAAGCAAGGCATGCTCGCCCTGACCTTCGTCAACCCGGCCGACTACGACAAGGTGCGCCAAGACGACCTCGTCAGCATCTTGGGCTTTGAGGACTTCGCCCCAGGCAAACCGCTCAAAGTTCGCCTAGACCATGCCGACGGCACGGTGGACATCTTCGAGGTCAACCACACCTACAACCAGCAACAGATAGAGTGGGTACGCGCCGGCAGCGCTCTCAACAAAATCCGCCAGGAACTGGCTGCCCGCAAGAAGAAGTAAACCCACAGGCTATCAGCATTTAACCCTCACGGCACAAAAGAAGTCGTCGAGCTATTGGCTCGGCGACTTCTGTTTTTGTGGCAGGCGCCCCCCGCAAACAGCCCGCTGCAGCCATTTGACGACCTGGATTGTTTCACCTGCCTACCCCCCTCATCCGGGGTTCCCTACTGTGTTCCTGACCCATTTGCCTTGGCATTTTGAAAGGGTACATATTTTCCGGCAAGGGCTGTGTTCCAAGCCACCTGCTCTGCGACTGCTGCCGCCTGCGCCGCCCTTATCGAAGTTGTTTTTGGGAAAAACGGCCCCAGTGCTTCGGCTAGGCCTTTTCGCGCACCCGCACCTGCGGAGCTCCGGCCTGGGCTTAGCATGTGCCCGTCTCGCCCTGGGGGCTTAATAACGGCGTGAGCTGCACCGCGGGGTCGCCGTGCTTGCAGGCGCGGAGGCGAGAGGCCGCTGTTTTGCCATTATTAAGGCCCGAAAGCGGGACGAAAACACGCCCGGGGCCAAACAGGAGCCGCGCGCCTATTCACTACGCCCACAGCAGTGGCTCCGAAGCCGGCAGTCGTTTTTTCACCCCAAAAAACGGAGGTGAGAAAGGCGGCGGGAAAGTGGCCGGTTCTACTTTTTTTCACACGAGTGCGCCACTGAAATTTGTTTTCAAAATAGTAGGCTCTGCGGGTGCTTTGGAAATATCATTCATCATTCATCATTCATCATTCATCATTCATCATTTCAAAATGGCAGGCACTGCGGACGCTTTAGAAGATGTACCCTTTACAACCTTGGCATTAAAAAACCCGTCCACTACATTTTCTCAAAGGGTACTTTTGCACGCCTTTACTGCGCTTTCGAAATGAAGAACACGTATTACGACCTCGTTACCCAGACGTTCGACTTTCCCCAAAATGGGTTCCGACTGAAAGACAACCACCTCTTCTTCAACGACATAGATCTTTACGAGCTCATCCAGAAATACGGCTCGCCCTTGAAGCTGACCTACCTGCCCAAGATCGGAGAAAAGATTCAGACGGCCCGCAAGCTCTTTCGCGATGCTATGCAGCGCTACAATTACACGGGCAAGTACGTGTATTGCTATTGCACCAAGAGCTCACATTTTGCCTTCGTGCTCAACGAGGTGTTGAAAAACGGCACTCAATTAGAGACGTCCTCGGCTTTTGACATTGACCTCATTTGGCGGCTCTATCGCTTAGGCAAGATCAATAAGAGCACCACCATCGTCAACAACGGCTACAAGCCACTCTCTTACCTGCAGGGCATCGCGGGGCTGATCAACGAGGGCTTCCAAAACGTCATCCCCGTGTGCGACAACCAAATGGAGCTGGACTATTACGCACAAATGGTCAAAAAAGACCAGTGCAACATCGGCATTCGCTTAGCCACTGAAGAGGAGCCTAACTTTGAGTTTTATACCTCGCGCCTCGGTATTAGGCAGAGCGATGTGCTGCGCTTCTATGAGGAGCAAATAGCACCCAATCCCAAGTTCGTCCTCAAGATGTTGCACTTCTTTGTGGACACGGGTATCAAAGACACCATTTACTATTGGAGCGAACTCAAAAAAGGCATCAAGACCTACTGCCAACTGCGCAAAAAGTGCCCCACCCTCACTTGTCTTAACATTGGCGGCGGTATGCCCATTCGAAACTCGTTGGGCTTCGAGTACGACTATCCCTACATGGTGGGCGAAATCGTGCGCCTTATCAAAGAATATTGCGACGATGAGGGCGTGCCAGAGCCAGACATCTACACTGAGTTTGGCAAGTACACCGTCGGCGAAAGCGGCGCCGTCATTTTCTCTGTCATCGGCAAAAAACAGCAGAACGATGCAGAGCAGTGGTACATGCTCGACAATTCCCTCATCAATACCCTACCTGACAGTTGGGGCATCAAGGAGCGCTTCATCCTATTGCCCATCAACCACTGGGACAAGGAACACCAGCGCGTCAATATCGGCGGCATTAGCTGCGACAACGCCGACTACTACAACTCTGAGGCCCACATCAACCAAGTCTATCTGCCTGTCTATGACGAAAAAGTTGACGAACCGCTCTACATCGGCTTCTTCCACACAGGCGCATACCAGGAGTCGCTCAGTGGGTACGGCGGCCTCAAACACTGCCTCATCCCTTCGCCCAAGCATATTCTCGTTGATAAGAACTACTACGGCGAGCTGATGGACTGGGAGGTTTTCCCCGAACAAGACGCCAACTCCATGCTGCGCATTTTGGGCTACGACTCGCCTTACGCCTCCTGAGACACCTCATCCGAAGTGCCCTCGGATGTAGTTGGCCGTCATCTCGCGCTGTGGCTGTTCGAACAGCTGGGCCGTAGGGCCATACTCTACCAATTCACCCAAGTACATGAAGGCCGTATGGTCTGCGATGCGGCGCGCCTGCTGCAAGTTGTGGGTAACGATGACGATGGTGAGGTTCTGTTTAAGTTCTAAGAGGGTCTCCTCAATTTTGAAGGTGCTAATGGGGTCAAGGGCAGAGCATGGCTCATCCAAGAGCAGCACATCGGGTGCTACGGCGAGAGCGCGTGCTAGGCAGAGGCGTTGCTGTTGGCCGCCAGAGAGTTCTAAGGCAGACTTGTTCAGTTCATCCTTGACTTCTTCCCAAAGATGGCTTTGACGCAGGCTCCTCTCCACGATGGCGCGCACCTGTTCGCCGTCGGTGTGGCCGTTGATGCGAAGCCCATAAGCCACATTCTTAAAGATAGATTTGGGAAAAGGGTTGGGTTTTTGGAAAACCATGCCAATGCGCCGGCGAACCCACACGGGATCTACGCGCCTGTCCAGAATGTTCTTCCCCTCAAACAGGATCTGCCCGCTCAGCCGGATGTCGGGGTTCAGGTCGTGCATGCGGTTGATGCTGCGCAGGAGCATGGTCTTGCCGCACCCCGACGGGCCGATAAAGGCAACGATTTGCCGTTCCGGGATTTTCAGGAAAATATCCTTGAGGATGTGTTTGGCTCCGGCGTAGAGGTTGAGCCTTTCAATGGCTATGATGGACTTTTTCATCATCGGGTCAGTAGTGTTTCTGGAGCCGATAGCGAGCGCGCAGCACAAAGGCTACTGAATTGAGCAAAAAGACCAACAACAACAGCACCACTGCCGTGCCGTAAGCCAGCGGGCGCACTGTGTCGGGGTCGTGGTGTTGGGTGGACAGGATGTACAGGTGATAGGGCAGGGCCATGAACTCGTCGAAGGGCGAGGTGGGCAAGTAGCGCGTATAAAAAGCGACACCTGTGAGCAAGATGGGCGCCGTCTCGCCTGCGGCGCGAGACAGGGCCAGCACCACACCTGTCAGGATGCCCGGCAGTGCCGCCGGCAGCACGACGCTGTAGGTCGTCTCCCAGCGCGTAGCACCCAAGGCTAAGGCGCCTTCGCGCATGGTGCGAGGCACCTGTCGGAGCGCCTCTTCGGCCGTGGCAATGACCGAAGGCAGCGTCAGCAAGGCCAAAGTACAGGCGGAGGCCAGGATAGAAGGCCCCATGTACATCCCCTCGACAAAGATGGCCAGCCCGAAAAGGCCGTACACAATGCTCGGCACACCAGCCAAGTTGCGCACTGCTGCTCGCGTGAGTTGGGTCAGTCGTCCTTCGCCAGCGTACTCCTCCAGCCACACCGCGCAGGCTACTCCTAAGGGCGCCGCCAGCAGCGTAGCCAGCAAGGTCAGCACCGTAGCGCCGAAGATGGCCGGCCAGATGCCGCCCTCCGTCATGCCTTTCCGAGGGAAACCGGTAATGAATTCCCAACTCAGTACCGGAATGCCCTGCCGCATCATATCAAACAGTAGCAGGGCCATGAAAGCCATCACTCCAATGGCGCAAGCCACTAAAGAGGCCAGACCGGCCCACATCCACAGTTTCCGTCCCGTCATTGTCCGCGTTTTCGCAACCGCGCCGCAATGCGTTCCGCGGCGATGTTGATAGTGAGGGTAATGAGAAACAACACCAGCGCACAGGCAAATAACGCGTAATAATGCGTCGTGCCTGTAGGTACCTCGCCCATTTCTATGGCCACCGTGGCCGTGATGGTGCGCACAGAGGAAAAGAAGCCCTGTGGCACGGCTGTGGCGTTGCCTGTAGCCATGAGCACCGTCATCGTCTCGCCAATGGCGCGCCCCACACCCAGCATGATAGCAGCCAACAGCCCTGAATAACACGCCGGTAGTGTTACGCGAATGAGCGTCTCCCATCGGTTGGCGCCCAGCGCATAACTCGCCTCCTTGTACGCATTCGGCACTGCCTGCACCACATCTTCCGCCACGCTGATGATGGTTGGCAACGACATGAACGCCAGCAAAATGGCTCCATTGAGGGCATTCAGCCCATTCGGCAGCCCAAAGGTGCGTGCCAGAAAAGGTCCAACCAGCACAATGCCCGCAAAGCCCATAACTACAGAAGGCACCGCCGCCATGAGCTCCGTCAGCGGCTTGAGCACTTGGCGCAGCTGCGCCGGCGCAATCTCAGAGAGGAAAAAGGCCATGCCTACCCCCAACGGTGCGGCAATGAAAATGGCTCCTAATGTTGTCAGCCCAGTGCCCACCAGCAACGCCCCGATGCCGTACGAGGGCGTCTCGTAGGCGGCGGGTGTCCACGTATCGAAGGAAAAAAATGCTCCTAGCCCTATGCGCTCAAAGGCCCGCCAACTGTGCGTTAGCAGCAATAGAAAGATACCCCCCAACACCGCAATGGAAAACACCCCGGAGAGTGCCAGCGATTTTTCAAAAAAACAGTTCCAAAAAAAGCGCCGTTGCGTCATTGGTTGCCCGAGTAGAAGTTGATAGTTTCCACCAACGGCATTTCCGCGACACCTGCAGCAGCCAACATCTCCGGCCAAGGCGGCAGGTAACCGTTCTCGATGATGATTTGCTGGCCCAATGGGCTGGCTTCAAACTCAAAAAACGCCTTCACCTTGCCCTTGGGCTGCCCGTTGGTGAATTGGTACAGCGGACGCACTAACGGATAGTGCCCTAAGCGCAGCGCCTCATCGTCCAATGGAGAGGCCGCTGGACTTTGAGCGTTGGCCTTCAGCCGAACCACGCAGATGCCCTGCCGCACACTGCCGTCGGCCTTAGCCACATAGCCTAAGCCCACATAGCCGATGCCGCAGGGGTCGCGCATGACCGACTCCACTATCTGCGCCGTGCCGTTCATCTGCTTCAGGGCGGGGGAAAAGTCGCGCCCCAGCACCTTATCGCGGAAATACACAAACGTGCCTGAGTTGCTCTGCCGACCATACAGGGAAATGCGGCCTGGCCGCCCGCCCACTTCGGCCCAGTCGCGAATGTCGCCAGCGTAGATACGGCCCAATTGTTCCAGCGTGAGGCTATCTACCCCCGTCGAGGGGTGCGCAATCACCACCAGTGCATCAGCGGCAAACACGTGTGCCACCAAGGCCTTGCCCCGCGCCCGAGCCAGTGCCAGCTCGGGCCTCGTCAGCGAGCGCGACGAGTTGGCCACATCCGTCTTGCCATTGAGTAGGGCAGCAATGCCTACCCCCGAGCCGCCGCCGGTGATGCTAATGGACACGTTGGAGTCCCTCGCCATGTAGGCCTCTGCCAGCTGAAAAACCAGGTTGACCTCCGTGTCTGAGCCTCTCACGGTGATGGTCTCCACGTGGCGTATCTGGTCGCACCCAGTGAACAAGGCACAAAGGCCCCACCAACACAACAAACAGAGGGAGACAGTTCGGCAGCTATTAGCCCTGGTCTTCAGAAGCGTCCTCTCCTTCGGCAGTGTCGTCGGTATCCTCTTCCTCGGCCAGTTCATCTTCCTCCTCGTCGAGGTCATCCACCTCTTCGTGGTCATCGTCTAGGTCTTCCTCATCAGCGGGTACTTCGTCTTCTTCAGGAGCATCCTCGTTGGCATCCTCTTCTGGCTCGGCAGCAGCCGTGGGCAAGTGAAGCGGAGCGGAGGCTGTCAGGGGAAGTGCTTGAGCAGCAGCGTATTCTTTTACTATCATGGCAGTAATTTTTGGAGGTAAAGTTCAATAGCCTATCTGGGTTGGGCTTTGTCGGCGGCATTAAGTTGGTATTAAAAAATGGCGTGTCTTGCATATCTGGCTTAGGCCCACGGAATGGCAGCATTCATGCATGTTTCGAGGCTTTCTCCAGCAGGTTGTTTTTGGAAAAAAATAACCTCAGCACTTTGGCTTGGATTTTTCCCGTATCTGCGCTCATGATGCCTTGGGCTTGGGCTTAGCATGTATCCGTCTCGCCCTTGGGTCTTAATAATGGCGCGGCTACATCCGGATGTCGCCGTGCTTGCAGGCGCGGAGACGAGAGGCCGCTGTTTAGTGATTATTAAGGCCCGAAAGCAGGACGAAAACACGATTAGTGGCTAACAGGAGCTGCATCCGCTCGTACTACCCGTAACAGCTGCTCCGAAGCCGAAGACCGTTTTTTCACCCCCAAAAATGGGAAGAGAAGGGTGGTATCTGTAAAAATAGGCAGTTCGACTTTTTACGCATTATCTGCGGCCCGCTGCTACCATAACGGCCTCTTTTTCTGTCGGTTGTGGAGTTTTTAAGGCCCGTTCAGCACCCTGCTTTGCTGTTGGTTTTTGCTTGGACATGTCACACCGCCCAATGACCCAGATACTTGAGGAAGATTTTGGTCAGGTTTTCCGCGTCAGAGATGCCACGGTGGTGGGTACCGGTGAAGAGGATGTTTTCTATCTCGATGGCCTTTTTCAGTCCTACAGGGCGGCGCAGGCCTTTGATCTGCATGTACTGTTGTTTGAGGTTGACGTGTGGCTCGGCCCAGTCGGTGTCCAAGCGGTGTAGTCGGCAGTCGTGGATGAGCATTTTTTGGTCAATGCTGCCCCAGGAGCAAAGGACGTAGTCTTCCTCGCCTATGCGCGCCCATTGCCAGAACTCTTCGATGACCTGTGGGAACGGTGCCGCCCGGTTGATGTCTTGTTGCGAGATCTGCGTCAGTTGTCGGCAAAAAGGCGATAGGGTAGGGTGTACCACTGGGCGCACGAAGCGGTTGAACTTGCCCCGTACTTCGCCATAGGCATTGAGGCGGAAGGCGCCTATCTCGATGATTTCCTGCACGTAACCGGGTGGTTTGTGCTCCCAGCAGGTCGCTTCCAGGTCGTAGATGATGTAGTTTCTCATGCTTGTGCGAAACAGGGCATGGGCGTTAATCCTGATGAGAGGAGACGCAAAAATCGGCCAATTGTTTAGAGCTTTGCCTCAAAACCCACTTATGCGTGTTGCCCTGCTAACTACTTATGCCCACGGGGGGGCGGGCATTGCCTGCCGGCGCTTGGAGGAAGCCCTGCGTCGTGTAGGCATCGAAGCCTATACCCTGACGGCAGCCGACGTGTCCTCGCGTTGGCCCTTTTACGCCGAGCGCCTCTCCTTCTTGCCTTTCGAGCGCGATAGCACCGTTCGCTTTCAATTCTCCTTAGCCAATTTCGGCACTGACCTTTCCACGCATCCGTGGGTGCAGCAGGCCGACGTCATTCACCTGCACTGGATTAACCAAGGCTTTCTTTCGCTTCGGGGGTTGCGCCGTATAGCGCAGCTGGGAAAGCCGCTGGTGTGGACACTACACGACATGTGGGCCTTCACGGGTGGCTGCCATTACACGGAAGGGTGCGAGCGGTACGTGCAGTCCTGTGGTCATTGCCCCATGTTGCGTTGGCCTAGCTTGCGCGATTTGTCGCACCGCATTTGGCGGAGCAAGCAGCGGCTTTTTCCTCAGCAGATGCACATCATCACGTGCAGTGAGTGGCTTAGTCAATGTGCGCGCCGCAGTAGCCTGTTGGGCCGCTACGCTGTGGAAGTCATACCTAATGCTATTGACACTGACCTCTTCGCTCCGCTTAGTCCGGAGCAGCGCTGCCGCTTTCGGCGCCGGTTCAATATTGCAGATGAAGCGGTGGTGGTCCTTTTCTCTTCCGTCAAGGTGGAGAACCCCTGGAAGGGTTTTGGGCATCTGGTGGAGGCCCTGCGGCACCTGCGCCAGTGGCGCCCTGATCTGCGGCTCGAGCTGGTGGTCATGGGTAAGGCCCAGCCCGAGACCTTGCGGCTGTTGCCCTGCCGCACACATGCCTTGGGTGCCCTCTCACAACCGCACCAGATGGCTGAGGCATATGCCGCTGCAGACCTCTTCGTTATCCCTTCTTTGGAAGAAAACCTGCCTAACACCGTCATGGAGGCTTTGGCGTGCGGTACTCCTGTGGCGGGCTTTCGCACCGGCGGCATCCCGGAAATGGTTGAGCATGGCCACAGCGGCTATCTGGCACCGCGGGGGGATGCGCGCGCCTTGGCGGAAGCCATCGTCTGGGTGGCAGAGCGGGCTGATAGCCTCCGCTCTGCAGCTCGTAACAAAGCCGAGCGATGCTATACTCTGGAGATTGTGGGACAGCAGCATCGGGCTTGCTACGAGCGCCTGCTCGCCGCCACCCGGCCTTGACGCTTTTTTTTACGGCGCACGCCGCCTAACGCAACAACTCATGCTTATACTATGCCCGCGTGCCGCTGCTGCGGCCCTTTGCTTGATGGGGCAAGCAGCGCTCTTACCCACAGGCGGCTGCCAACCCGACGGCACGGGGTGGATGCCTGCAGCCAAGGCCGCTTATGCGCAAGTGGTGGCGCTGCGATTCTCGGAGGCCCAGCAACAGATACGAACTGCGGCAGCGGCCGCAGCGCCTGCACCGTTGGTGCTCCTGCTGGAAGATTACATTGATTTCCTACGGGCTGTTGTGGATGACCAGGAGGCTACTACCCGCTACTTTCATCAACAGACCGAGCGCAGGGTAGGTGCTGTAGGACAGATGGAGGCATCCTCGCCTTGGGTGCGCTACGCCGAGGCCGAAATACGCCTACACCGCGCTGCCCTCTTAGGTCGGGTAGGTAGTTATTTCTCTGCAGCTCAGGAGGTGCGGCGGGCGTGCCTGCTCTTGGAGGACAACCGCCGCCAATACCCTCGTTTTGCCCTCAACCACAAGAGCTTGGCCATAGTGATGGTTCTCTTGGGCGCCCTCCCTGATGAGTTTCGCTGGGCGGCGGAGCTGCTCAGCGGCCTCAAAGGTTCCGTGTCGGGAGGCATCGCCGCCTTGGAAGAGTTATTGGCCGAGCCTTCTGCTGAGGCGCGCCTTTTCGAGGAGGAAATTCGCGTGGCCTTGGCCTTCTTGCGGCTCAATTTTTTGGAAGATGCTGATGGCGCTTGGCGAGCCTTGCAAGTGCCCAGTTGGAATGCGCGCCGCAACCCGCTGGCTGCCTATTCGTTGGCGGTAGTTGCCATGCGCGCAGGGCGCACTGATGAGGCCATACGCTTGCTCGAAGGCAGCCCAGAGGGCGGTGCGTATTACCCTTTTTGGCAGCGCTACTACCTATTGGGTTTGCTAAAGATGAACCGCCTCGATACCGATGCTGACCAGCCGCTGCGCCACTTCGTCCGTCACTTCGCTGGCGAAAGCGGCCGCTGGGAAGCCTGCCAGAAGATAGCCTGGTATCATCTGCTGCAGGGGGATGAGGCCGGATACCACACCTGGATGGGGCGCATCCGGACTACCCGCCGCCCTCGCACTGAGCAAGACCAAGCTGCCTGGCGCGAGGCCCGACAAGGCCCCATGCCCAACGCCACCCTCCTGCGCGCCCGCCTCCTCTTCGATGGCGGGTATTACCAGCGTGCCTATGACCTCCTTGCCCAAACTCAGGCGGCTGCTTTCAGCGGCGACGAGGCGCTCGAATACATCTACCGCCGCGCTCGTACTGCCCATGGCTTGAAGCGTTGGGACGAAGCCGAACAATACTACCAGCAAACTATAGCTCAGGGCGCCCAAAGCCCTGCCTACTACGCCTGCCAGGCCGCCCTGCAACTGGGGCTACTTTACGAAAATACCCGCCGCTACGAACAGGCTAAAGCGGCTTTCCAAACCTGCTTGCGCCTGAAGCCCAGTATGTACCGCATCAGTTTGCACGCTAAGGCAAAGGCCGGGCTGGCCCGGTTGGAAGACAAACGGCGTTAAGAAAAGATTAGCGCGAAGGCATGTGGCCCAGACGCGGAGACGGCAGGGCACAGCTACGTCATTAACCGAAGCCAAAAGCGGGAGGAAGAGCTGCCTGGGGCCAAACCCGAAGCGTGCAGGTTGCACTTGCGTTGCGCGGGTTTGGGCGCTGTGAGTGGCCGTTTTTCCCCAAAAAAACAAAGGGAGAAAGGCGACGCGGCGGCCGGATGAAGTGGCTTTCCGTGTTCGCGGTGGCTGAGACAAAAGTCGGCCCGCTCACTGCCAGTGTCAGTGGGCGGGCGTTGGGGGCAGCCGGCGTTGGGCGTCAGTTGAGCGAGAAGCGGACGGCCACGCCGGTGTTGAGGGTGGTAATGGGGAAGGATTGCGAGGTTTTGGGCACGGTGCGGCGGTAGTCGGCGAACAGGCGAAGGGTCAGGCGTCGGTTGAGGGCATAGTCCACCGAGGGATTGATGCTGACGATGCGGGCGCCGCGAGTGGGCACGGCTTCGTCGAGTTGGTCTAGGCGGTGGTTGACGGTAACGTCGTCGCGGATGTCGAGGTCGAATTTAAAGGTGAGATCGTTGGCCTGTTGGCCACCGCCTGGGGGGCTTGACCCCGGGGTGGGTGGTGGCGGAGTGCTACCTGGAGCGGGCTTTTTGGCGCGGCTCTTGGGCTTTTTTTTGCCGGTGAGGAAGGCGATATTGACATCGCGCATGCGATAGCCAAAGCCCACGGTGAAGCCAGTGGACTGGGTTTCGGCCAGTTGGTAGTCTACGAAAGACATGGCGAGCATGCGGCTTTTTTTGTAGTCCACTTTGAAGGTCATGTCGTTTTTGAGGCGGATGTCGAGGCCCAGCAGTGGAGAGAACTGCTCGTTGATGACCACCTGCGGGATGGCGAAGCGAGCGATGTAGTTGTAGTTGATGGTGTCTATTTGGTAGGGGTTTTCACGGTCGAAGAAGATGTTAGTGTTGAAGGAGTTGACCGTCAGGGTGTTTCGGTAGGCGTGGGTAATCTGGACGCTGGCGAAGACCTTGTCGAAGGGCTTAACTTTGTGTAGGCCGTTGTAGTTGAGGCGCCAGTTGGGGGCGGGCATGGTTCGAAAGATGTCGAGGAGTACGGTGTTGGGGTCTTTGTCGGTGTAGGCAGCTATGAAGGCCGGGACGAGTACTTCTTGCTGGATTTTGCCATAGCCTTTGCGATAGTCTGGGCCGTCTTTGTCGTGTTGGTCGGTGTTGCCGGCCACTTGGGCCAAGCGGTCGGAGACGACGGGCCGGTAGCTTTCGAAGCGGGCGAAGAGGCCGTTGATGTCTTGCTCGAAGAGGGTATTGAGCGAGAAGTAGGAGATGGTGAAGCTGCCGAAGTCGCGATAAGCACGCGATTGGTAGTCGGTAGAATCTGGGTGAAGGAAGAAGTTTTGGTCTTTGAAGAGTTCGGTATTGTTGCGGCTGTATTGTCGGTTGGCGGTGAGTTCGATGCGGAAATCTCGGAACGGTTCAATGGTTACGGCCACATCTAGGTTTTGACTGTAGTCTCGGGTTACCTGCTGGTTGAGTTCGGGGCGCTGGGTGATCCAGCCGTTGGCGGCGGCGTTGATGAGCCACTCGGTATTGGGCTGGACACCGGCCACAAAAGCCCACCCTGGAGCGTTGAAGCCCTGACTAAGGCCCATAAGGTGGACGTCGGGGGTGAAGCCGGGCACGACGGTGTTATAGTTTTCGCTGTAGGTGAAACGGGCCTTTCGCACGAGCATGAGCGGCCGCAGGGCGATGCGCTCGGCGGTGGAGGGTTGGCGTTCGTGGCCTTTTTGCTTTTTGTCTTTTTTGCCGGCGGTTTTCTTGTCCTTGCTGCTTTTCTTGGTGCCATCGGCTGCTGGGGCAGCGGGGTCGGTGGGCGTGTCAGCGCTGGGGGCGCCGGGCAGGCCGGGTGCGCGGCCTGGGGGTAGGTCTCGGCCTGGGCCTAGACCGCCGCCGCCGGGCAGGGCGGGGTCGAAGCCGCCGCCAGGCATACCGGGCAGGTTGCGGTTGAGCGGGTTGCCGCGTCCACCAGGGGCTGAAGGGCCAGTAGGGCCGCGGCCGGCGGGGCTGTTGATTTTTGCCAAATACTTGCTCTTGTTGTAGAGGCCTTCGAAGTTGAGGTCGCCGTTGATCTGGCGCACGCTCTGGTTCTGGATGACGTGGCCCAACGAGCGGAGGTTGACCTCGTTAGCATAGGTAGGGGGCACGTCGCCCATGAACTGGAGTTTGAGCGATTGGGCCGTCCAGGTGTATCCGCCGGTGTAGGAGGCCTTGACGGTTATCCAATCCAGCAGGGGCAAATATTTGAACGGCAGGGTGTAGGCGAGATTGAAGTTGTGGGTGTAGTTTTTGGGTCGCCCTAATTGGCGCAGGTTTTTGAGGATGGAGTCCCGGCGTTCTTCGGGCGTTACGAGTTCGCCATTGACGAAGGGCTGTGGCTCGTCAATGAGGCTGCGCATTTGGGCATTGAGGTTGAAGCGGAGGTTTCGCGTGATTTCCCAGTTCACGTCGTAGTTGCGATCCCAGGTAAAGCGCCGATTAAAGTAGGTGTTGAGTGCAGGGTCTTCACCGGCGAAGCGGTAAGTAGTTACCTGCCGGACGCGCTCCAGGGTGGTGTTGAAGCTGTAGGTGTTGGGTAGGGGGTTGAAGTTGAACTCGGTGAGCCACTTGAAGAACTTGTCGTTCTTGACCAGTTTTTTAAAGGGCTGAATGGGTTTGAGGCCAGTAGCGTATTGCCAGTCGAGGGCGCCCTTGTAGCGGTTGATTTCGTCAAATTCGATGAAGGGCGTGCGGCGGCGCTCTTGGTTGAAGGCGTAGGTAAGGCTGAAGTTTTCGATATTCCACGGCAAGCGCACCTTGCGCCCTGGGCCGGTGTAGTCTTTGCGGACGTTAGTGAAGTTGTAGCCGCGGATGATGGTAACATCCTGAGAAGAGCGGCGGATGCTGTCGCGCTTGACGGGGTCGGCCTCTTCGCGCAGTTTCTCGCGCAGTTTGATGTCTAAGTCGTAAGGGTCAAATTCGGGCGTTCGGGTAATGTTGGAATACTGCACGTAGAAGGGCAGGCGTAAGCCGGATTTTTTTGGGAAAAAGCGGCCAAGTTCGATGTTGGCCGAAACGTCGTATTGTGCTACCTCTTCGCGTTGGCGCTGCACTAAGCGCTGCTCCATGCTCCCCCAGCCGATGCTGGTGTAACGGCCAGAGAGGGAGATGTTGCCCAGGTCTGCCAATTTGATATCCACGCGGGCTTGGCCGGCGTAGGCGACTTGCTCGTTAAAGCCATTGAGGCGCAACTCGTTGATCCACACCTCAGCGCAGTGCAGGTTTTGGAGTGGGTCCACATTTCGGACGCCCACCATGACGCCACGGACGTAGCCGAGGTTGGGATTGCCCACTACCTTGACGCGGGCACGCGGCTCGTCGGGGTCAGAACCGATGAAGGGGCGGCTCAGGTCCCAGTTCGGGTCAGCATTGCGCTGCTTTTTTATCTCGGTAAATAGGCGCAGTGGGATGTCGAAGTTGTTTTCCGGGCGCCACACTTCCAGTTTATACTCTCGGCTTTCGGGGTTTCCGTTGAGGCGCGTTTCGTCGGAGGGCGTGAGCGGTATTTCGTACTCGTAGTAGTTGCTCACGAAGTCCGAGCCTAATCGGATAAAGATGCTCAGGTGGGTGCTGTCAATCTTGTCGCCGCCGCGTCCTTCGGCATGAGCAAACATCTTGAGTCGGTCGAATTGCCGCAGGTCCATGTTCAGGATTTTGAACACGCCGCGCGCATCGCAGTAAGCCAAGCTGCACATGGTCATGGACAGGGCTTGCTCGTTTTGCAAGATGTCGGGGAAGGCGCCTACGGACTGTTGTCTGGAGATGCCCGGCGGTATGGTGTAGTTGAAGGGTGTACGGGCGGCGTTCTGCTCGATGCTGACGGCATTGACGTCGAAGTTCGTCGGCGGACCTACGTCGCAGATGCCGGGCTGGTCGCCGTCCACATTGGGCAAGGGCAGGGTGTAGCGGCGCCATTGGTTGCGGCCCAGTTCGAGGGTGGCGAAGCGGAAGGTGGTGCGCTCGGTAAAGCCCTTCCAAAACATGCGCACAAAGCGTATGGAGCGAAAGTCCTGGATGCCGTTGATGTTCTGGCGGCGCGGGTGGTCGAGTGGCAGTTTGAAGCGGTACCACACGAAGCGGGCGCCATCGCGGTCGAAGACAACGGTGTCGGTGATGAGGTCGCGCAGTTCAGGGTGCTCGGTGTCAATGACTTCCATCTGGAGGCCGTCGCTAAAAGTGATGAGGCGCTTTTTGAGCGGGATTTTGTAGCGGAAATAGGCCTCTGTCTCGTTGAGGGAGTTGTCGCGATTGAGGTCTTCAGCGTCAGGGAAGTTGGTCGCTGAGGGGTTGAGGTTGGTCGTCTCGTTGACAGGCGAATTGCCCTGTTGGCTGTTGAAATGCTTATAGCGCTCTAGCAAGCCGGGTCTCGTTTGTTCGTATTCAGCGTCGCGAAAGAAGCGGAAGTTGTCATTGGAGGGGTCAGCCAAAATGGCCGCCTTGGCGTTGGGTGAGAGGGTGGAGTTCTGGATGATGTTGAGCCATTCAGAGAAGAACTCGCGCTCGCCGTCGTCGTCGAGGCCGTCTAAGCCCAGGTCTTGGAGAGGGCGCTTGTTGGGGTCATTATCGAAGGCATTCACCACTGGGGGCAACACCGGCACGCGGCCCCATCGGGAGGTGGCAGTGCTACCGATGCCATCGCCAGTAGGCAAGGCATTTTCGAAAAACTGGCGCCCATCGCGCATGATATCTTCGGAGACGTTGCCCAGGTCAATGTACATATCGCCATCCTTAGAAATGTTGGTGCCATCACCCTTGTCCATGTAAGGGTTGAGCATCCAGAACTCGATGAACTCGATGTTAGCAGCCTCAAAGTCCACCGTAAACAGGCCGCGCATGAAGCCGGCCCAGCGCGTTTCAGGTTCATCGAGTTCGCCGCTGACGGTCAAGCCTTTGGAAATGCCCGGATAGCCATCTGGCGCTTCAAAATTGTACGGGCCGCGCTCGCGCGGGTAGATGGTTACGTCCAAGGGCCGCAGTGCCGACACCTCTAGAGGCGTTAGCTGGCGGTTAGGGAAGATGTCCTGGAACTGGATGATGCGGGTGTAGGGGTTGGTACCATCCACAGCATCGCGGGCGCTGGGGTCAGCGATGTACCAGGAGAGGCGAGCGCGGTTGGCCCCCAAAGCCAGGTTATCGGTGAGGTCAGCTTCTGGAAACAGAGATAAGTCGCCCTGTGGTACCGAGGCGATGACCCAGCTGTTAGCCGGGTTAGCCAATGGCAGGTTGGCCGTGCTGCCCTCGAAGTCGTCAATATAAACGACGCCGCCGCGGTCTTCGCCCACATTGATGGCGCGGTTATGGCCCGGCTGAAGGAGGGCCACTTCGGCCTGCGCCGTAATGGTGGAGGGCGCCTTGGTGTCAATGAGCGGTATTTTGTCAATCAGGCGCGTAATCCACGGAGCCTCTTTAGAAATATTCACATCCAGCCCATACATGCGGTTGTTGATGGGATCATCGCCAAAATTGACCTTCTGGATGAGCGGCCGCTCGAAGAGGTTCATGTACGTGGCGCCGATATTAATGTCCTTGCCAATGGTGTAATCGAAGCGGGCGCCGAACATGGAGCGGTTCTGGAAGCTAAACAAAGCGTTGTCTTCAAAGCTGACATTGACGGGCTGGCCCGACTGCAGGATGGCCTCATTGAGGATGCGCACCTTGCCAATGTTGTAATCCACCACATAGTCCTGGCCCTCAATGAGCTGCCGCCCACCGGCGCTGACGCGCACGGAGCCGCGCGGCAGGTTGAAGGTGCCCAGCGAGATTTCGGAGGAGGTGGAAGACTTGTAAGAACCGCGCAAGGTGAAGCGGTTGAGCTGCTGAAACTCGCGCGCGCGGAAGAGCGTGGAGTCGTACAGTTGCGTGTAAGCGTATTTCTTGATGACCTCCGGCGATGCGCCCGCAGCTTCCAGTTTTTGGGCCAAATGTGCGCCGAAAGGCTCGAGCACTGGGAACATGACGCGCCCATTGCGCAGGTTAATGGTCAGGCCAGGCACAAAGTCGAAAATACCATCGGGGCCAGGGTCGCCTTGCAGGTTGAGGCTATCCATCTTAAAAATCTGCAGCAGCGGCACATTGGCCACGCCGGGTGGTATGTCGTCGGCGTTCAGAAAGCGCTTTTGACCTTTGCCCGGGTCTTCGTAGAAGATGTCAAAACGAAACTCCTGTGGGTCCACATTGACGGCCCCAATGGAATACACGTTTTTCATCATCAAGTCCCATATGGGGTATCGAACGTTGGCCGTAGTGCTCTTGAGCATTTTGAGGAAGAGCACGTTTTGGCTAAAAGTATCGGTGTTAGGCACGTCATTGCTAAACTCGCCGATTTTATAGGGCTGACCATTGTAGGTATATTCTACGGCGATGGCGACGACCTGGTCGGGCTGAACGTTGACATTGATGCTCAGAAAGCCCAACTGTTCATTGTAGGTGTACTCAGTGGGCGATAGTAGGCGTCCGCGCACCTTTTCGAAGTCGCGCACCTGCTGCAAGCCGAGGTCGCTGCGCAGGCGGCCCACAATTTTGTCCGAGAAGCGGACGGTAGAGTCTTGGGCAATGAGGCTCAGGATTTCAGAGTAAAGGCGGTTGTTCTCGTTGGTGGGCAGTGGTTCGCCCTTGATATCGCGGGCAGGTGGGGCAGGTAGGCTAAAGTCAGGACGGTCGGGTTCAGAGCCATCGAGGAAGGGGCGAGGTTCGCCCAAGTCCATGAGGGCCACGATGTCGCGCGTGTTGTCAGGCACGCGAGTAACGTTGGTGAGCCACACCTCCATGCGCGTGATGTTGAACAGCGACTGCGGCACAGGTAGGCAGGAGAGTGCCGGTTCGAACTGCTCGCGGTTCCAGTGGCTGATGAGGAAATGGCGGTTTTCGTCGTATTCGTCCACGGGCTTGACGAACTGCTGCACCTGCGATCCGCCCTGGAGGGTGAGGTTGTTGCGCCGCGAGCGCTGCTGGGCAGCCAATAGGGTAACATTAAGGTGGCCAAACTTCATGCCCGTCTTGAAGCCAAAGAGGTTCTGCACCCCCTGGATAAGGTTGGAGCGCAGCGGGAGCGACACGTTACCCGCTTCAATACTCTGGATGATTTCATCCTCCGAAAATCCCTTGGGGTCGTAGTGGATCTTCATCTGGTTGTCAAAATCAAAAACCGCGCGGTTGTTGAAGTTGAAATTGATCTTAAGCTTTTCGCCCACCTGCCCCGACGCGCTCATGTTGATGTCCATGTCGAAATCGAAGTTGCCAATGCGCTGTTGGCGCAGGGTTAGGATGGGGTTTTGCACCTTCTGATAGTTGTATCCGAAGCGCAGGTTGAGGTTGCCCTGCGGCTTGATGTCCACATTCGTGCCGCCAAAGAGGCGCTCTACCAGACTGGTCTTCACGTCAAATTTAGCCGCAGGGTCTTCCGTAGAGGGCTTTCGGCTGCCGGGAGTAGTAACGCCAAACATGCGGTTGAAGTGCTCCTCGCGCTGTTGGCGCTCGCGCCAGCGTACGTATTCCTCAAAGGTCATGTACGAAGGCGTACGGAAATAATCCTCTCCGATTTTTTCAATGACGATATAGCGGTTGGTAAGTGGGTCGTATTCCACTTGCTTTTCAATGACCTTGGGGTCCTGCAAGTCAATTGGGTTGCGCTTGGCAGGATCCATGAAGTTGCCCGGCCGGTCGTTGAGCGGTGGCACGGTATCGCCTGCGGCGCTCACAGAGAAACCGTGGAGGTTTTGCCACCAGTTACTGACTTTTCCGCTCCAGCCGACGGGAGGAGACGAGTAGGTAAACGCGTACAGAGATAGCAGGGAAACGCCTAAAACCGTCGCAAGAAGGAGGTTCTTCTTCGTCATTTTCAGAAAGCAGGTAGAATAGACTTTTAGTTGGTCGTCTTTTCAGGTAGGTAGTGGCAACGACGGGCCAATGACGCCGCCACCAAGAGGACGGTTGCCTGCCAGTGGGCTTTTAAGAAATGGCATGAGAAAAGCCGGTGGAGCATCGCATAGGTGGTTGTGTAAAAAGTAAAACCTGCCGCGACCACTTTTTTTTGGGGGGAAAAACGACCTTGAAGCCCTTGCTTGTCTCTTTCGCGCGCAGGTAGCCTTAGGGCCTTTGCCCGGGCCTGGCATGTGCCCGTCCCGCGCTTGGGTCTTAATAACGGCGTGGTTGCAGCCCAGTAACGCCGCGTTTGCAAGAGCGGAAAGACTGAGCTGCTGTTTCGCGATTATTAAAGCCCGAAAGCGAGCCGCAAACGCGCTCACGGCCAGACAGGAGCTTACACCCACTCGCCATACCCGCAACCGCTGCGCCAAAGCCGAAAGCCGTTTTTTCCCAAAAGAAAGAAGAGGGATGAACAAGGCAGTGTTTGTACCGGCTGTTCCACATTTTTACACAGCCTCAGGGCGCTGGGTTGGCGGTAGGCAGGCTTACTGCACTTGGCCCGATACCCACAGCACCTCTGCACGGCGTTGGCGATCGAAGTAAACCTTGACCTTCTTGCGGAAATAGCCGCTGTGGTCGGCGTGAAACTCGATAACTACTTCGCCCCTTTGCTGCGGAGCAATGGGTTCTTCGGGCCAACTGGCCGCAGTGCAGCCGCATTCGGTGCGCACTGTTTGCAGCACAATGGGTTCGGAACTGATGTTTTCAAAAACGAAGCGATGCTCGGCGGTGCGGCCTAAGCGCAGCGGGCCAAAATCGTGCTCTGTGCCCGTGGGCCAGCGCACTACGGCGCCGTCGGTAAAGAAACTGAATGCCAAGAGCCAGAAAGAAGAGCGCAGCGAGAGGTACGTCATGCAGGTGTGCTTAGAAAAACAAAGGGCAAAGTACGGGTGCGCCTTCCGCCCGCAAACAAGTTTTTTAGCCTTTTAGGCCCTGCCTTGGAGCGAAGCTTAAGCCGTTTGAAACTTTAAAAATAATTCACGTCGTGCCCTCCGCAATACGAAAGGAAACGCAAATATATTTGCCCCCCTATGCCTTTTTTTATTCCCTTTTCCCTCATATATCCCGAGTGCCGGTTCTTTTTCAGAAGCCTCAGGACGTTGTCCTGGAGTCATCACTTATGTGCATTCTCACCTTTTTAAAAGCGAACGCATATGCAAGTTTCTTACGCTTCTCGCTTGCGGGCCTTTGTTGTAGGCTCAATGGCACTTTTCGTCCTGTTGGCCCTTGCGATTCCCGCCTGGGGGCAAATATCTATCACTACCATCGGCACTCCGTACACGCAGGATTTCAACACCCTGGCCAGCAGTGGCACCAGCAGCACAGTGCCGGCTGGGTGGGCTTTTCTGGAGAGCGGCTCCAATGCCAACACCACCTACAGAGCGGGCGATGGCTCTGGAAATACGGGGGATACTTACAGCTTCGGCGCGAGTTCCAGCAGTGAGCGCGCCTTTGGAGAGATTACCTCCGGCGCTGTAACACAGGTGCTTATCGGGGCCCAATTCCAGAACAACACCGGGCAGACCATCTACGCGCTGTCCATCTCCTACACCGGAGAGCAATGGCGCAGAAGTGGCTCCAATAATGCGGACTCACTCTCCTTTCAATACAGCACTACAGCCACTGGACTGAATACGGGCACCTTCACCAACTTCCCGGCGCTGAACTTTACTGCGCCTAACCAGACGGGTAGTGCTACCGCCTTGGATGGCAACAACTCCGCCAACCAGACGGCAAAATCGGCCACCATTACGGGCCTGAACATTCCCAACGGAGCTACCTTTTGGATACGTTGGATAGGCACCGACGTGACTGGTAGCGACCACGGCTTGGCCATTGACGACGTCTCTCTGACGGCCCTGTGTGTAGATCCGGTCATCTCCTCTGTAACAGCGACGCCGGCTACTACATGCTCGGGTGCCCCCAGCACCCTGAGTGTAACAGGCACCCTGAACAACGCCACTCAATGGCACTGGTACAGCGGCTCTTGCGGCGGCACGCCAGAGGGTACAGGGACATCCATCACCGTGTCTCCAGTCTCAACAACGACCTATTATGTGCGCGGCGAAGGCGGCTGCGTAGTCCCAAGTAGTTGCTCCTCAGTTACTGTGACAATTCCCAGCTGCCCTGCCTCGGGCACACTGACTTGGACCGGTGCAGCAGACAACGACTGGGATAACCCGTGTAACTGGAATGTAGCATGTGTACCTACTGCCGCTAACCACGTCATCATATCCTCCGCCGCTAATGCGCCCATCATATACGCCGGCACGTCAGCCGTAGCCAACTCCGTACACGTACAAACTGGCGGTTCGCTCACTATACAAAATACAGGCAGTCTGACCATCAACGGCTTTTCTAATTATGGCCCCTTTACCGCCGGTTTTCGCAATGAGGGTACGGTAGCCAACAGCGGACTGTTGGTACTTGGCAATACAGGCAGCGTGGGTGATTATGGCCTCCGGAACGAGGCCACCTTCCAAAACAACAGCGGCGGCGAGATCAGGATTGACCGATCCTCAGACGCAGGTCTATACAATGACTACTCTGGCACGTTCACCAACGCGGCCAAAATCACCATCGGCGCCAACTACAGCGTGGGTATCGCTGGCCTTTTGGACAAGGCCACCTTCCAAAACAACAGCAGCGGCGACATCAGGATTGACCGATCCTCAAATGTAGGTCTATACAACGCCTCCGGCACGTTCACCAACGCGGCCAAAATCACTATAGGTGCCAACCACAGCGTGGGTTTCGCTGGCCTTGTGAACCTCGCCACCTTCCAAAACAACAGCGGCGGCGACATCAGCATTGACAGCTCTGCAAACAGAGGTCTATACAACGCCTTTGGCA
>FWWM01001761.1_pt1 | contig 63570 bp, 69 predicted proteins | sample 2228351 | NCBI WGS metagenome assembly FWWM01 (sample SAMEA103939774, study PRJEB20133) | metagenome
TACTCGCTGGCCTCGTGCACCCCGGACGTCCCGGATACCGAGTGCAAGGCCCCCGAGCCCATCCGGAGCCTCCCGTAGCGCGAGCGTCCGCTAGCCGCGCGCGGCGGCCGGGAAGACGACGACGCGGCGCAGGCCCGAGCCCGCGCGGAGCGCGCCGAGCGCGGCCTGGACGTCTTCGAGGCCGATCCGCTCCTCGATGAGCCGCTCCACCGGGAGCCGCCCCTCGAGGGCGAGCTGGGCGAGACGCGGGAAGTCCTCCTCGGGGATGGACCAGCCGTAGTTGCAGCCGACGATCCGGGCGCTGCGGTCGACGAGCTGGCTGACCTCGAAGCTCGCCCGGTGCCCGTGGGGCGGGATCCCCACGACGAGCACGGTCCCGCCGTGCCCCGCGAGCTCGATCCCGAGCTCGACGGCGCGGGCGTCGCCGACCGCCACCACGACGTGGTCGGGCTCGCCGCCCGTCGCCTCGCGGACCCGGGCGAGGACCTCCGCGGGGTCCCCCTCGGCCGAGACGGCCCGGGTGACGCCGAAGGCCGCGGCGCGTTCCAGCTTCTCCGGCGCGACGTCCACCCCCACGATCGGGGCGGCCCCCGCCACGACGGCGCCCATGACGGCCGAGAGCCCGACGCCCCCGAGCCCGATGACGACGACGGACTCGCCCGGGCCCACCGCGCCGGCCCGCAGGACCGACATCGCGCCGGTGGTCACGCCGCAGCCGATGAGCGCCGCGACCCCCGGCGGGGTCTCCGGCGGGACCGGGACCGCCGCCCGGGCGCCGACGACGGCGGCCTCGGCGAAGGTCCCGAGGCCGAGCTGGGAGGCGACCTCGGACCCGTCGGGCCTGCGGAAGGGCCGCGCGCCGTCGGGGAGGCGATCCTCGAGCACCCGCGTGCCGGTGCAGGTCCAGGGGCGTCGCGCTCGGCAGGACGGACACGCCCCGCAGGACGCGAACCAGTTCAGCGCGACGAGCTGGCCCGGCCGGAGGTGCTCGACGCCCGGGCCGACGGCGTCCACGTACCCCGCGCCCTCGTGGCCGAGGACGACCGGCCCGGTCTCGCCCCAGTCCCCGAGCGCCTGGTGCAGGTCGGAGTGGCAGACCCCGCTCGCGGCCATCCGCACGAGCACCTGTCCCGGGCCGGGATCGGGGAGCGCGAGCTCCTCCACGCGCAGGGGCTCGCCCGCGCGCTCGAGGACCGCGGCCCGGACCGTCCGGCTCACCCCTGGCTCCGACGCGCGAACAGGCCGAGGAGCTCGTAGGCGACGTGGGAGGCCGCCATGCACGTGATCTCGGCGTGGTCGTAGGCCGGGGCCACCTCCACGATGTCCGCCCCGACGATCCGCAGGCCCGCGAGGCCGCGGAGGGTCCCGAGGAGCTCCCGGGAGGTGAGCCCGCCCGCCTCCGGCGTCCCGGTCCCGGGGGCGTGCGCGGGGTCGAGGACGTCGATGTCGACCGAGACGTACACGGGCGCATCGCCGAGCCGCGCCCGCAGGCGCTCGACGACCTGGGTCACGGTGGTCTCCTCCAGGTCCATCGCGCCCACGATCTCGAAGCCGAACCGGGCGTCGTCGGCGAGGTCCTGGGGCGAGAACAGGGGCCCGCGGATCCCCACGTGGGCGGCGCGGTCCTCGAGCAGCAGCCCCTCCTCCCAGGCCCGGCGGAAGGGGGTGCCGTGGGTGTACGCGGCGCCGAAGTACGTGTCCCAGGTATCCAGGTGGGCGTCGAAGTGCAGCAGGGCGACCGGGCCGTGCAGCCGTCGCATGACCCGCAGGAGGGGTAGCGCGATCGTGTGGTCGCCGCCGAGGCAGAGGAGCGCCCCCGCCCCCTGGAGCAGCTCCTCCGCGGCCGCCTCGATCTGGGAGATGGCCTCGCCGATGTCGAAGGGGTTGCAGGCCACGTCGCCCGCGTCGGCCACCTGCTGCGCCGCGAAGGGCGAGACCTCGAGCCCCGGGTGGTAGGCCCGCAGGAGGCGGGTGGCGTTGCGGATCGCCTGCGGTCCGAACCGGGCGCCGGGCCGGTACGTCACGCCGCTGTCGAAGGGGACCCCGACGACGGCGACGTCGCAGCGCTCGACCTCGTCGCGGCGGGGGAGCCTGGCGAAGGTCGAGCGTCCAGCGAAGCGCGGGACCCTGAGCGGATCCTCGGGACCGATCGGCGCGGGCGGGCTCGTCGGGCTCACGGCGCGCCCATGCTACCCGAGGCCGCCGCCCGCGAACGGCCCGCGACCACGATGGTCGCGGGCGCGCGGGTACCATCGCCCCGTGGGCAGGGGAACCGAGCCTGGACCCGGGTCGAAGGCGCCCTCGTCCGGCCCCGGCAGGGTGGTGCTCGTCGCCGCGGGGTCGGCCTGCGTCGGGATCGGCGCGGTCGGCGTCTTCGTCCCCGGGGTCCCCACCACCCCCTTCCTGCTGCTCGCCGCGGTGTGCTTCACGCGCTCGTCGCCGCGGCTTCACGGGTGGCTGCTCTCCCACCGGCGCCTCGGCCCGTACGTGTCCGGCTTCCTCGAGGGGGGCGGGCTCACGGTGCGGGCCAAGCGGGCGTCCGTGCTCGGGTTGTGGGCCACGATCACGCTCTCCACGGCCCTCGTGTTCCTCCGACAGGGGGTCACGAGCGTCTCCGTCGGCACGGCAGCCGTGCTGCTCCTCGTGGCGGTGCTGGTGAGCCGCTACATCCTGCGCCGCCCCACCATCCCCGACCGGTCTGGGATCCAGGCGTGAGGGCCCGGCGCCTCAGCCGCCCTCCGCCTCGCGGGCGGCGACGATCCGGCGGAGCTCCCGGTCCACGTCCTCGGGGAGGGGCTCGGGCTCGTGGGTCGCGAGGATCTCGCGGACGCGCTCGCGCGCACGCTCGCGGGCGCCGGGGCGACCGGCGCGCTCCCAGGCCTCGAGCGGCTCCAACGCGAAGGTGGGCGGGAGCCACGGCTCCTCGAGCCGGGTCGCCTCCCCGATCGGCCCCTCGGGGACCGGGGTCTGCTCGCAGACCTCGCAGATGAGGCGGAAGAGCTCGGCGTCGAGGATCACGTTCACGTTGTCGTAGACGGCGGCCCCGTGCAGCGTGCCCGTCCCGGTGATCATCTCCGCCCGCCCGGCCGCGGCGACCGCCATGAGGGAGACCGCGTGCTGGAGCCCGGCCTGCCAGTCCTGCGTCTTGGCCCCGGTGTCCAGGGCCATGATGTTGATCGGCACCCGGTAGCGGTGCGCGAGCTGGGCGAAGGCGAGCTTGAGGAGCGTCTCCTCGGGTCCCCAGTCCTGCCGGTAGTCGCCGGTGCGCAGGTCCATGAACGTGGGGTAGGGCCCGCAGAAGGTGACCGCGCCGGGCACGAGCGCCTCGAGGATCGTCATCCCGCCCACCATCTCGGCGTTCATCGAGACGAGCGTGCCCGCGAGGGTGGCGGGCGCCGTGGCGCACCCGATCCCCATCGCCACGAACCCCGAGGGCAGGCCGCCCCGGGCGAGCTCCACCGCCGCCTCGATCGGTCCCTCGTCGTAGACGAGGGGGCTGATGCAGCACTGGTAGGTGGAGACGATCGGGCGCTCCCGCAGCTCGCGGTCGCCTCCGGCGACGACGCGGGCCATCTCCAGGACCACCCGCGCGTCGCGCTTGCTGTAGACCTCGTTGTGCTGCGCGTGCTTCGTCGAGTGGGCGAGCATCACGTGCGTGTAGTGGGCGGCCTGCGTGTACGGGGGCACGTCCTGGGGCGCGACGGTGGGCCAGTTGTACGCGAGCTCCGGCACCGCGTCGGCGACGCGGATGGTCTCGACGAGGTCGCGCATCGTCGAGGGGCGGCGCCGCCCCGTCTCCAGGTCCACGACGAAGGCGCTCGTGCCGTCCCCCGAGAGCCACCCCGAGCTGCCGTCGATGGGGAGGTCGAGGGCGGGGTCGCGGGCGCACATGACGAAGCTCGGCGGGATCAGGGCGAGGTGCTCCTCCACCATCTCGGGCGGGAGCCGCACGCGCATCGTCGCGTCGTCCACGCGGGCGCCACAGGCGGCGAGCTCCCGGCGGATGGGCTCGGAGCGGACCTCGAGCCCCACGCGCTCGAGCACCCGCAGCGTGGCCGCGTGGATCCGCTCGAGGTCGTCCTCGCTGAGGACCTCGATCGAGAACGGGTGGCGGAGGCCGCGGATGCGGGGCGTCTCAGTCGCGGTAGCGCTCACGCTCGGCGATCACCTCCTCGATGCGGGCGCGGACCGCCTCCGGCAGCGGCGACGGCCGGTGCGCCGCGAGGAGCGTCGGGATGCGCTCGCGGGCGTGGTCGGGCGGCTCGGGCCGGCCCTTGCCCTCCCAGGCCTCCCAGGTGTCCCGGTCCATGAAGCGCGAGGTCCAGGTCTCGCGCATGTGCCGCAGGGTGTGGGGCTCGCCGAGGAAGTGCCCGCCGGGGCCGACCTTCTCGATGACCCCCACGGCGAGGGTCTCCTCGTCCACCGCGATCCCGAGGGGGATCGGTCGGACGAGATCGAAGGCCTCGGTGTCCAGGAGCAGGCCCACGGGGGAGAAGGCCCGGCCGCCGTCGCGGAGCCCCGCGCCGAGCACGAGGTCCGGGCCGGTCATCCACGCCGCGGTCATCCCGAGTCCGCCCTCCGCGCCGGCCCGCCAGTCGGAGGTCCGCGAGCCGGTGGCCAGGGCCTCGACCCCGACGGGAAGCCCGAGGCGGTGCGCGGCCTGGACGAAGGCCATCTGGAACCGGAGGGCCGCGGACCCGGCCGGGACTCCCCCCGCACGGAGCGCGCGGGCCACGAGGACGATCCGAGCCTCGGGGCTCCGCGATCGGAGCGCCGCGGCGGTGCCGAGCCCCTCGGCGAGGGCGGAGGTGAGCGCGCCCGCGAGGCCGTCCCGCCCCAGGGAGGGCTCCACGGCGAGGACGATGGGCAGGCCGGCCCCGGCCAGGAGCGTGGCGGCCTCCAGGCGCTCCTCCCGCGAGAGGCCGGTCGGGAGGAGGGCGGATGCCGGGGCTCGCTCGGGCGTCGGGGCCTCGGCGGCGGCCCGGACGATCTCGATCAGGGCCTCCGCCGTCGCGGCCTCCGAGGGCACCTCGAGCAGGACGTGTTTCGTGGTGTTCTCGAGGAGGGTCTGGGCCTCCCGCAGCGGCCGGATGGGCTCGGGTACGTCGAGGGGCCGGACGGCCGCACCGACCGCGCCGACCTGCGCCAGCGCGTCGGCGAGACGGGTCGCCACCTCGAGGTCGCTCAGGGTGCCCGGCCGGCGAGCGTCGTCGGCTCCCTCCAGCACCTCCTCTGCGGACCAGGCCACGGCGAGCCACCCGGTGGATCCGTCCAGGGGCAGGTCGTCCTCGGGCCGCCGCCCGGCGAGGAGCGGGACGGGCTCCGGGACGGCCTCGAGTTCGGTCTCGCCCAGGCGGTCCCGCACCGCCGCGAGGAGGCGCTCGAGATCCGCCTCGGGCAGGATGCCGAGGCTCGGGCCGTGGGGAAGCCCGAGGATCCGTCCCTCGCCCATGCCTGTTGGGGAGCCGCCCCGACGGCGTCGACCGGCCCAGGGCTCAACATACACCGTGGCCTGCCGATATCGCGGGTATGAGCGGCGCCACGGTCACCGTTCCCTCGGCGAAGGGGTCCGCCCGCAGGATCCCCGTGCCGAGCCGCCCGCGCGACCCGGCGCACGGGACCGCAGAGGCGCCGGCGCCGGGACGTTGCCCCTACTGCGGACAGGTCCCGGGGCCGTCCTCCACGGCCTGGTGCCCGGCCTTCGACGAGCTGCTCAGCCGCGCGGCGGGCGGGACCGCGAGCGCCTGAGGCTCGCCGGTCCACCGGACCACAACGCCCGCCCGGGAGTTCCTCGCCCCTGGCCCTTGCATCCGGCGACGGGGGGGTGTCACTATCTCGGCCGCATGGCTGAGATCGCGGCATCCAGGGAGAACCGCGTGGGCGAGCTCCGACGGGCTCGGGGCTGGTCGCAGCGGGCGCTCGCGCGCCGGATCGTCATCTCCCGCGCCGGTCTCGCGGCGATCGAGGCGGGCCAGGTCACCCCCTCGGTGGCGACCGCCCTGCGCCTGGCCGAGGCCCTGGGCTGCACCGTGGAGGAGCTGTTCGGATCGCCCGGGCCCCGGTTCGTCGGGCCCCCGGCGGCCCCCGGCGAGCGGGTGTGGGTCGCCGGGGATCGCCTCCTTCGGGTGGAGCCCACGGCCCTCGGGGAGCTGCCGCACGACGCCCGCGTTGCGGACCGCGGGGTGGAGCGCCGTCGTCCGCCGGAGCCGACCCTCGTGCTCGCGGGGTGCGACCCGGCGGTGGGGCTGCTCGCGGAGGCGCTCGCCCGGCGGAGGGTCCGGCTGATCCCGCTCCAGCGGTCGAGCCGCGCGGCGCTGGAGGCCCTGGCGGGCGGGATCGCCGACGCGGCGGGGATCCACCTCGCGGGGTCCGAGGAGAACGCGGAGGCCGTCCGCGGGACCGTCGGATCCGACCACGTCCTCGTCCACCTCGCGCGCTGGCGCGAGGGGGTGGCGGTGGCGGGCCGCGCCCCGCGGACGACCTCGAGCCTCCTGCGGGGGCGAACCGCGTGGATCGCCCGCGAGCCCGGCTCCGGGGCGCGCCTGTGCCTCGAGCGCCTCTTCCGTGAGGCGGGGCGCGAGCCGGCCTTCCGGGGCATCGCACGGGACCACCGCGCGGTGGCCCAGCTCGTCGCGGACGGGTGGGGACGGGCCGGGGTGTGCGTCGAGCTCGTGGCGGTCGAGGCGGGCCTGGGGTTCATCCCGGCCCAGGTGGAGCCCTACGAGCTCTGCCTCCGGCGGGACCGCCTGGACGACCCGCGTGTGCGAGCGCTCCTCGAGGTGCTGCGGGAGCGGGGGTTCCGGCGCCTCGTGGACGACCTCCCGGGCTACGACGCGTCGGCGATGGGGGAGCTGCGTGCGGTGGCCTAGCGGGCGTCCGCCGGCGGCCGCGGTCGCCCTCCTCGCGGCGCTGCAGCTGGCGGCCACCGCGGGGTGCGCCGGGGCGGGCTCGGCGACCGGGGTCGCCCGGCTGCGGATCGGGGCCGCCGCCGACCTGCGGTTCGCGCTCGAGGAGGTGCTGGCTCGGTTCCGCGAGGCCCATCCGGGGGTGGACGTGCAGGCGAGCTACGGGTCCTCGGGGACCCTGCTCGCGCAGATCGAGAACGGCGCGCCCTCCGACGTCTACCTCTCCGCCGACCTCGCCTACGCGGAGCGCCTGGCGAGCGCGGGCCTTGCCGAGCGAGCCTTCGCCTACGGGGTCGGGCGGCTCGTCGTGTGGGCCCCGGCGGACTCGGGGCTGCCCGTGGAGCGTCTGGGGATCCGGGCGCTCGTGGATCCCTCGGTGCGGGCCGTGGCGATCGCGAACCCCGAGCACGCCCCCTACGGCCGGGCCGCCGTCGCCGCCATGCGCTCCCTCGGGGTGTACGGGGAGGTGCGGGACCGACTGGTCCTCGGCGAGAGCGTGGCGCAGGCGATGCAGCTCGTGGAGAGCGGGGCGGCGGATGTGGGCGTCGTCGCCCTCGCCCTGGCCCTCGCGCCGGGCGCGGACGGGCGTCGGTGGGACGTTCCGGCGGACGCGCATCCCGAGATCCTCCAGGGGGGCGCGGTCCTGCATCGGGCGGCGGACCCCGCCCTCGCGCGGGCCTTCGTGCGGTTCCTGCTCGGCCCGACGGGGCGGGCGATCCTGGAGCGGTACGGCTTCGAGGCTCCGGGGTGATGGACACGCAGGCCCTGTGGCTCTCGGTCCGGCTCGCGGCGGCGACGACGCTCGTGCTGCTCCCGCTCGGGATGCCCCTCGCGTACTGGCTCGGGCGCTCGCCCCGGCGGTGGAAGGCGCTCGTGGAGGCGGTCGTCGCCCTCCCCCTCGTCCTGCCGCCCACGGTCCTCGGGTACTACCTCCTCGTGGCCCTGGGACCGCGGAGCCCGCTCGGCCGCTGGTACGAGGGCCTGATGGGGAGCACGCTCCCCTTCACGTTCCGAGGGCTCGTCGTGGCCTCGGTCCTCTACAGCCTGCCCTTCGCCATCCAGCCGATGATGGTGGCCTTCGGGCGCGTCGACGAGCGGATGCTCGAGGCCTCCCGCACGCTCGGCGAGGGGCGCCTGGGGACCTTCCTGCGCACGGTGGCGCCCCTGGCGCTCCCCGGGATCCTGGGCGCGGGGGTGCTCACCTTCGCCCACACCCTGGGGGAGTTCGGGGTCGTGCTCATGGTCGGGGGGAACGTCCCCGGCGAGACGCGGACGATCTCGATCTCCGTCTACGACCAGGTCCAGGCCCTCGACTACGCGGCGGCGGGGCGGACCGCGCTGCTCCTGCTCGTCGTGTCCTTCGCGGTGCTCGCCATCACGTACGCGCTGCAGCGGCGCGCGGGGGCGGGATGGCTCGTGCGCTAGCCCTGGACCTCGAGCGGCGCTACCCCACCGGCGGCGTCGTGCGCGCCCGGCTCGATGCGCCGCTCGAGCCGCCCGGGGTGACGGTGCTCTTCGGGCCGTCGGGGGCGGGCAAGACGACGATCCTGCGGTGCGTCGCGGGCCTGGAACGACCCGACCGCGGCTCCGTGCGGTTCGGCGAGGAGGTGTGGTCGGACGCGGCGCGGGGGGTCTGGGTGGTCGTGCCCCGGCGGCGGGTGGGGTTCGTCCACCAGGAGCCCGCGCTGTTCCCCCATCGGACCGTGCGGGGGAACGTCGGCTTCGGCCTCAGGCGGCTCCCCCGGAGCGAGCGGACCCGGCGCGTCTCGGAGCTGCTGGAGCGCTTCGACCTGGCCGAGCTGGCCGATCGGCGACCGGGGGAGCTCTCGGGGGGCCAGCGCCAGCGCGTGGCCCTCGCACGGGCCCTCGCGCCCTCGCCGCGCCTGCTCCTGCTCGACGAGCCGCTCTCGGCGCTCGACGCACCCACCCGGGAGGAGCTGCGGCTGGAGCTCCGGCGCCACCTCGTCGAGGCCGGGGTGCCGAGCCTCGTCGTCACCCATGACCGGACCGAGGCGTTGATGCTGGGCGACCGGATCGCTGTGGTGATCGGCGGCGAGGTGCGGCAGGTCGGGCCGGTGGAGGAGGTCTTCTCGCACCCCGCGGACGCCGAGGTGGCGCGGGCCGTGGGGGTGGAGACGGTGGTGGCGGCCCGGGTCCGGGAGCGGCGCGAGGGCCTGCTCGTCCTCGAGACGCACGGTCGGCGCCTCGTGGCGCTCGATCCGGGGCTGCCCGGCGAGCACGTGCTCGCGTGCATCCGAGCCGAGGAGGTCGTGCTGCGCCTGGAGGAGCCGGTCGCCGAGAGCGCACGGAACCACCTCGCCGCGACGGTCGTGGCGCTGCGCCGCGAGGGGCCCCTCGAGCGGGTCGTCCTCGACTGCGGGTTCGAGCTGGCCGCCCTCGTCACCCCGGAGGCGCGGCGGGAGCTCGGGCTCGAGCCGGGTCGGCGGGTCGTGGCGGTCGTCAAGGCCCCGGCGGTGCACTGCATCCCTCGCGATCCGGCGGGCTAGCATGGGACTCATGATCGCGGCGATCCCCTACCGCACGTTCCCCTCGTTCCAGCTCGGCCCGGTGCGCGTCCAGACGTTCGGTCTGTTCGTCGCGCTCGGGATCCTCGTGGGCGCCGCCGTGTTCCTGCGGTTCGCGCGCTCGCGAGGGCTCGACACCCGACCCCTGGAGGGGCTCGCCTGGTGGGTCGTCGTGCTCGGGCTCGTGGGCTCGCGCCTGCTGTACGTGATCACGCACCTGGGCGACTACCTCGAGCGTCCACTCGCGGTGTTCGCGGTGTGGGAAGGGGGGCTGCAGTTCTCGGGCGCCTTCCTCGCCTCCCTGCTCGTGATCACCTGGTGGCTGCGGCGGCACCCCGAGGTGCCGGGCCGGCTCCTCGTGGACGGGATCGTGCTCGGCCTCGTCCCGGGTCTCATCGTCGGGCGCTTCGGGTGCGTCGCGGTCGGCGAGCACCTCGGCGGACCGACCTCCTTCTTCCTCGGGTGGCGGTACCTCGGGGGCGAGACGCGCGAGGGTCCGATCGTCCCCGGGACGGTCATCCACAACACCTCGATCTACGAGATCGTGCTGCTCGTCCCCCTCGTCGTGCTGCTGTGGTGGATGGCCAGACGCCGCGTGCCGGACGGGTGGCTGACGACGACGTTCCTGCTCTGGTACGGGCTCCAGCGCTTCGCCACCGACTTCCTCCGCGCCTACGACCGCACGGTGCTCGGCCTCACCGGTGCCCAGTACATCTGCATCGGGATGGTGATCGGGGGGCTCGCGCTCGCCGCGCGTCTCCGCCGCGGTGCGTCGCGGGCGAGCGCGAGCCTCACCCCAGGCCCGTGAGCCTTCCAGGCCCGTGACCTGTCGGCCCGTTGCGTGGCTCGGGGCGTCGGTCGTCGGCTAGCGCCAGGCGACGTCGAAGCGGTCCAGGTTCATGACCTTGTCCCAGGCGGCCACGAAGTCCCGCACGAACCGCTCCTTCGCGTCGTCGCACGCGTAGTACTCGGCGAGCGCGCGGAGCTCGGAGTGGGCCCCGAAGATCAGGTCCACGCGGGTGCCCGTCCACCGCAGCTCGCCCGTGGCGCGGTCGTACGCCTCGTAGACGCCGGGCGACCCCTCCGCCGGCCTCCACTCGACCCCCATGTCGAGGAGGTTCGCGAAGAAGTCGTTCGTGAGGGTCCCCGGCCGGGTCGTGAACACGCCGTGACGGGATCCCCCGTGGTTCGCCTCGAGGACGCGGAGACCGCCGACGAGGACCGTCATCTCAGGCGGCGTCAGCGTGAGCATGGCGGCGCGCTCGACGAGCATCACCTCCGGCCTCACGTCGAGCTCGGAGCGGTGGTAGTTGCGGAAGCCGTCCGAACGGGGCTCGAGCACGGCGAAGGACTCGACGTCGGTCCACTCCTGCGAGGCGTCGGTGCGCCCCGGGGTGAAGGGGACCTGGACGTCGACGCCGGCGTTGCGCGCCGCCTGCTCGACGGCCGCGCACCCCCCGAGCACGATGAGGTCGGCGAGGGAGACCCGCTTGCCCCCGGTCTGCGCGCCGTTGAACTCGGCCTGGATCTCCTCGAGCGTCTCCAGGACCCGGCGCAGCTCCTCCGGCTCGTTCACCTCCCAGTCCTTCTGCGGCGCGAGGCGGATGCGGGCCCCGTTCGCCCCGCCGCGCTTGTCGGTGTCCCGGTAGGTGGAGGCCGACGCCCAGGCCGTCTTCACGAGCTGCCCGATGGACAGGCCCGAGCCGAGGATCCTCGCCTTGAGGGCGGCGACGTCGGCCTCGTCGATCAGCTCGTGGTCGACCTCGGGGACGGGGTCCTGCCAGATCAGCGGCTCCTCGGGCACCAGGGGGCCGAGGTACCGGCTCCGGGGGCCCATGTCGCGGTGGAGGAGCTTGAACCAGGCCCGCGCGAAGGCGTCGGCGAACCCCTCCGGGTCCTCGTAGAACCGCCGCGCGATCGGCCCGTAGATCGGGTCGGTCCGCAGCGCGAGGTCCGTGGTGAGCATCATCGGGGCGTGCTTCTTCGACGGATCGTGCGCGTCCGGCACGGTCGCGACGGCGGTCCCGCCCTTGGCCACGTACTGCCACTTCCCGGCGGGGCTCTTCGTCCGCTCCCACTCCAGGTTGAACAGGTTCTCGAAGAACTCGCCGTCCCACCGGACCGGGTGCTGGGTCCAGGCGCCCTCGAAGCCGCTCGTGATCGTGTCCGGGCCCTTGCCCGTGCCGAAGGTGTTCCGCCAGCCGAGCCCCTGCTCCTCCAGGCCGGCGGCCTCGGGCTCGGGTCCGAGGTGGCTCTCGGGCGCGGCCCCGTGGGTCTTCCCGAAGGTGTGCCCGCCCGCGATGAGCGCGACCGTCTCCTCGTCGTTCATGCCCATCCGCCCGAAGGACTGCCGGATGTATCGGGCGGCCTCGGCGGGGTCGGGGTTGCCCCCCGGTCCCTCGGGGTTCACGTAGATGAGCCCCATGTGATCGGCGGCGAGCGGCCCCTGGAGCTCGCCCCGCTCGTCGTGGCGCTCGTCGGCGAGCCAGGTCTGCTCCGGTCCCCAGTCCGTGAGGTCGTCCTCCTCCCAGGCGTCTCGACGCCCGAAGCCGAAGCCGAAGGTCTTGAACCCCATGGACTCCAGGGCCACGTTCCCGGCGAACACGATGAGGTCGGCCCAGGAGATCTTCCGCCCGTACTTCTTCTTCACCGGCCACAGCAGCCGGCGCGCCTTGTCGAGGCTCGCGTTGTCCGGCCAGCTGCTCTGCGGGGCGAAGCGCTGGTACCCGCCGTTCGCGCCGCCCCGCCCGTCGGCGACGCGGTACGTGCCCGCGGCGTGCCAGGCCATGCGGATGAACAGGGGCCCGTAGTGGCCGTAGTCGGCGGGCCACCACTCCTGGGAGGTGGTCATCACCTCGATGATGTCCCGCTTCAGCGCCTCGACGTCGAGCTCCGCGATGGCCGTGGGGTAGTCCAGCTGGTCCTCACCCGGGGGGCTGGAGAGCGGGGAGTCCTGACGGAGCGGCGCGAGGCTCAGCCGATCCGGCCACCAGTCCTCGAGCGACGGGGAGCGTCCAGCCATCGATCCCTCTCCTCCTTCGGTTCGCACCCGGACCTCATCTCGGTCGCCTCGGCGGCCCTGGCGCGTCGCGCCCCCGGGGCCACCGGAGCCGCCCATGATACCCGAAGGATGCCGTTCGACCGGCGCCGGCGTCGAGGTGCGGATGGCACGGCGCGGATCGGGGGTCGCCCGAGTCCTACTGGGGCGGGAGGGCCATCCCCGGCGGGGGTGGGTCGCAGAGCTCGAGCAGCCGGGCGTGCAGGTCGGCCTGGATGGAGGCCGCCTCGGGGCTCCCCGCGATGCTCGTGAGCTCGTAGGGGTCCTGCGCGAGGTCGTACAGCTCGCGATCGCCGGTCACGTACACGGTGTAGAGGTAGCGCTCGGTGCGCACGCCGCAGTAGGTGGGGACCGCGTCCCGCGTCTTCTGGAGGTGCTCGACGAGGAAGTCGGTCCGCCACGGCGCCTGGGGGTCGGCGAGCAGGGGGAGGAGGCTCCGGCCGTCGGCACCCGGCGCGTCCACGCCCGCCAGCTCCGCGATCGTGGGGGCGACGTCGATGTTCATCACGAGGTGCGGGTCGGACCGGGGCGCGCCCACGAGGGCGTCGTAGCGGATCACGAAGGGGATGCGGATGGCCTCCTCGAAGGCCACCCGCTTCGTGGTCCAGCGGTGCTCGCCGTAGAGCATCCCGTTGTCGGACATGAACACGATCAGGGTGTCGTGGAGACGCCCGGTGTCCTCGAGCGCGCGGAGGATCTCGCCCACGGCGTCGTCCACCGAGAGCAACGTCCGGTACTGGTCGATGCGGAATGCGTCCTTGCGGGCCGCCTTGTCCGCGGAGAGGGGCTTGATCCGCTGCAGCCAGGTGGGCTTGTCCGAGACGTCCGCTTCGTTGTAGCTGGGCGGCCGCGACGGGGGCAGGTCCGAGAAGGCGGTCGCGTAGCGGGGCTCGGGCGTGGCCGGGTTGTGCGGAGCGTAGGGCGTGAACCACACGAGGATCGGCCCGGCCTCGTTCCGGATGAAGGCCGCGGCCTCCGACGCGAGCACCCTCGTCGAGTACTCCTGCGGCGTCGCGCCGAAGTGGACGATCGTGCCGTCCATGTTCAGGTCGTACTCGAAGTACCCCGAGCGGGGGAACGCCACCCAGCGGTCCCATCCCGGCGGGACGTACCCGCTCTCGTAGGCGGGGGTCCAGTAGCGGTTCAGGTACTTCCCGAAGAACCCCGTCCGGTAGCCCGCGGCCTGGAGCCAGGTCCCCACCGTGGAGGAGTCGTCGAAGGAGCCCCATCCCCCGTAGGGCGGCTGGTTGCGCCAGACCCCCGTCGTGTGGGAGTACGCGCCGGTCAGGGTGCTCGCGCGGCTCGGGCAGCAGAGGGAGTTCGAGACGAAGCCGTTCTCGAAGGTCACGCCCTTGGCCATGAGTTCCGCCTGCACGGTCGGCATCGCCCACAGGCTGTCGAAGCGCTGGTCGTCGGTCATGATCACGACCACGCTCGGGGGCTCGGCCGCGGCTCGCGCGTCGCCGAGGGGGACGCCGGTGAGGCCGCCCAGCAACCACGCCCCGGCCAGGAGGAGGGGCAGGACGCGCCGTCCCCAGGCGGATGGGCACGGAGGATCCGTGCCTCGGACCCGGGCCGGCGGGTGACGTCGGGCGCGCTCGTCGGACATCTGCGGAGGTGACCCTTCCTCACATGTCGGCGCGTGGCGTCCGGGTCTCGATAGGTCATCCGGTGGGTGTCCGGCGCGGCGTGGGGGACCGTCGGCCGGGGGACGCGCCCCTCCCGAGGCCGCCCGGCGTGGCGCCCGGTAGCCGCTCGGTCCGGCATCACGCCCCGTCCTCGCGTGCGTCCTGGGGTGAGGGGTCCACCGGTTCGACGTGTCGCAGCTTGTCGGGGTTCAGGATCGAGCGGACCGCCCGGACCCTGCCGCCCGAGAACTCGAGCGACAGCACCGCGTTCACATGCCCCTCGGGGTCGAACGCGATGGCGCCGAGCTCGCCGTTCACCTCCGCGAGCCGCAGCGTCATCCCCCGTCGCAGGGCCTGGCGGGCGAGCCCCACGAGGAAGCGCGCGACACGCTCGGCGCCGCGGAGCGGCTCGCGCACAGCGGGGGCCTTCCCGCCGCCATCCCCGTACATCACCGCGTCCCCCGCGAGGAGTTCGACCAGCCCTTGGACGTCACCCTCGCCGACGGCCGCGAAGAACCGACGCGCGAGCTCGTCACGGTCCCGCTTCGAGACGTCGAACCGTGGACGGCGCGCCGCGATGTGCTTGCGCGCTCGCGTGGCGATCTGCCGGACGTTCTCGACGCGCTTCTCGAGGATCCCCGCGATCTCCTCATGGCTGTACCCGAACACGTCGTGCAGCAGCAGCACGGCCCGCTCGACCGGGGAGAGCGTCTCCAGGACGACGAGGAACGCAATCGAGAGCGACTCGGACATCTCCGCCCGTTCGGCCACGTCGGGTACCCGGTCGGTGAGGATCGGTTCCGGAAGCCAGGGCCCCACGTACCGCTCCCTCCTGGCTCGCGCCGATCGCAGCTCGTCGATGGCCAGGCGCGTCGTGATCGTCGTCAGGTACGCGGCGGTGGACCCGACCTCGACCCCGGCGGTGAGCGCCTGGTGCAGCCGGAGGAACGCCTCCTGCACCACGTCCTCGGCCTCGGTGATGCTGCCGAGCATCCGGTAGGCCAGCCCCATCAACCTGGGGCGCTGTTCCTCGAACCCCGTGGCCGGATCCATCGCCGCCGCCCCCCTCGACGGCTCGCCGGGACGACGCGTGAGGACCGGACCGTCACATCCCGGAGCCCTGTCTCGTCACGATCAGGAGAAGGCTACCTGGAGGTGTGAGATGAGGGTGTTCGTGGCAGGGGCGACCGGCGCGGTCGGGGCGCCGCTCGTCCGGGCGCTGGTCCAAGCGGGGCACGAGGTCGTGGGTACGACGCGCAGCCCCGCCAAGCTCGGGATCATCGCGGCGATGGGCGCGGAGGGTCTGATCATGGAGGGGCTCGACCGTGAGAGCGTCCGTCGCGCGGTCTCCGCCTCTCGGCCCGAGGTCGTCGTGCACCAGATGACCGATCTGACCGGCTTCACCGATGCGAGGAGGCTGGCCGAGGCGTTCGCTTCGACCAACCGGCTGCGCACCGAGGGGACCGCGCACCTGCTCGACGCGGCGCGCGCGGTGGGAGCCAGGCGCTTCGTCGCGCAGAGCTACGCGTCGCTTTCGTACGAGCGCAGGGGCGGATGGGTCAAGACGGAGGAGGACCCGCTGGATCCGGCGCCCCCCGCTGCGGCGCGTCCGATGCTGGAGGCGCTCCGCTACGTGGAAGAGGCGACGCTCGGCGGGGGCTCCATCGAGGGGGTCGTGCTTCGGTATGGAGCGTTCTACGGCCCCGGCACGTCCATGGGACCGGGTGGGCCGGTCGTGGAAGTGGCCCGTCGGCGGCGGTTCCCCATCGTGGGTGCGGGGACCGGTGTGTGGTCCTTCGTCCACGTCGAGGACGCGGCGATGGCGACCTTCCTCGCGATCCAGCGCGGTTCCCCCGGCATCTACAACATCGTGGACGACGAGCCGGCCCCGGCCTCGGAGTGGCTCCCCGCGTTCGCGGCGGCAGTCGGTGCGGAACCCCCGCGCCGTCTGCCCGGGTGGGTCGGCCGCGCGCTGGCCGGGGAACACGTGGTGATCATGATGAACGAGCTCCGGGGCGCCTCGAACGCGAAGGCCAAGCGGGAGCTCGGCTGGACCCTCCGGTACCCGAGTTGGCGCGATGGCTTCCGCGCGACCCTGGGCCGAGATGCGGTCCGTCCGCGTGCGGCCTGGGCCCCGTAGCCGTGCCCGCCCGGCCATGACGGGAGGGGTCTCAGCCCTCCACGCGGGCGGCGGATCCAAGCGCGACGCCGGTGTTCCCAGCCGACCAGACCGCTCCGAGGACGAGCCCGTAGATCCCGTGCTCGACGGCGAAGGTCCCCCATCCGACGAGGGAGGCCATGTCGCTCACCATGTCACCGCCACGGAGCACGGCCGCGGTGATGGGCAGGCCGACGAAGGCCATGAAGAGCATGACCGCGAGCCCGTACGCGACGCCGACGCCGACCGCACCCACCCCGCGCAGCCCCGAGCGAGCGGCGCCCGCCGCGAACAGGGCCCCGAAGGACGCCCCGACCATCATGTGGATGACGAGACCGAGCGCCGCCGGCCCGAGGCTGAAGTAGGCCGTCCCCATCGAGCGCAGCATCGCGTCGGTTCCGATGATGGGCGATGCGATGTGATACAGGGGCGTGAACAAGCCCGTGTGCTGGTACGTCGCGGCCGCGATCATCGCGAACATCGCCATCGCCACGGCGCCGGCGATGCCACCCGAGACGCCGATCCATGCGGTCCTTCGACCCATCCGTCCTCCCCTCTCCGGTCCGGCTCCGGCGGCCGGACGCCTCGGTCCCGCGAACCACGGACGCCCGGAGCGCCGCTCCGATTCCCTCCACGGATGCGTGCGATCGCCGGCACGGAGGCGTGGGGATGTCGCGGAGGCCGATGACGGGCGGGTCGCCGCCCCCGGATCAGGCGCCGACGCCGAAGTGCTCCGCGATGAGGCCGCGGAGCGTGACGGCGTCGAGCGCGCCGACCCAGATCTCGACGATCTCTCCGCCGGGCCCGACGAAGACCGTGGTCGGCATCCCCAGGCCACCCAGCGCGCGGAAGAACCGACCCTCCGGGTCGATCGCGGTGTCGTACGTGATGCCCGTCGCGCGCGCGAGCTCGATGCTCGCGCTGCGGGCGTCGCTCTGGGAGACGCCGAGGAACGTCACCTCGCCCCCGAGCTGCCGATGGACGCGCTCGAGGTCCGGCATCTCGGCGACGCAGGTGGGGCACCAGGAGGCGAAGAAGTTGATCACGAGGGGGCGGGCCGAGTAGCTCGCGTACTCGACCACGCCCTCGCCCTCCAATCTCGGGAGGCGGAGCTCCTCGAGCCGCCCGCCCTGCCGCAGATCCCCAGCGAAGAGCACGTCGGAGGACGCCCGGTCGCGGGTGAGGCCCAGGCCGAGGGCCACCGCCGCCGCCAGGGCGAGCCCGGCCGCGACCACTCGGAGACCTACGGCGGGCATGGTGCGCCGCCGCCCGGCGCCCGCCCTCGGGTCGCTCTCGGGTCGGTCCGCCGCGGGGCGTCGGGAGCCGCTCATGGCGACGACGGATCCGGGACCCCTGTCCCTCCCGCGGAGCTCGCGAGCTGGACGGCGGCACGGACGCGATCGCGCAGTCGGGCCGGGGCCTGCTCCCGCGTCTCCTCCGCGAGCCTGCGACCCAGCCGACCGAGCAGCACCTCCTGCCAGCACTCGTCGCACCCCAGCAGGTGGGCCTCGAACCAGCGCCTGGCGCGCCTGGGGAGTTCCCCGGTCACGTACTCGGCCGCGTTGCGCTCGGGATCGTGCGTCCGGAGCCACCATCGCGTCCAGCGGGTCATCGGACGACCTCCTCGATCCGCCCGCCGAGCATCCGGGCGAGGGCGCGACGGCCCCGGTGGAGCCTGGACAGGACGGTGCCGCGGGGCGTGCCCATGATCTCGGCGGCCTCCCGGGTGGTGCAGCCGGACAGGTCGACGAGGACGATCGCGATGCGCTGCTCCTCCGGCAGCTGCTGCATCGCCCGGTACAGCTCCGCTCGTTCGTCCTGCCCGACGGCGTGCGACTGGGGGTCCTCGCTCGAGCCGGCCTCGGCCATCCACTCCTCGAGCGGCACGTCGGCCGCACGGCGGGCGCGGGTCCGGTATCGGGAGCGGGCCAGGTTCAGGCAGATCGTCGCGAGCCAGGGCTCGATCCGTCGGGGACGCCGATGGTCGACCCACGCCCTGAACGCCTGGAGGAACGTGTCCTGCACGAGGTCCTCGGCATCCTCGCGGCGGTCGGTCAGACGTCGGGCGAGGTTGAAGACGAGATCCATCGCCCCCATCGTCGCCCGCAGGAACTCGTCTTGGTCGCTCGCCACCGGGCCCCCTCGCGTCCGTCCACTCCCCCTGTGAGGACGCTCCCACCGCCTGCGGGATTCCCCGCTCGCGCAGGATCGGTGCTCAGACGTGGGCGAGGGGGCGCCGCCCGCGCGGACGTGGGTGGCGCGATCGGCGCGAGGGCTGGATCGGGACCTCGGGAATCGCGCCCCCCTCCTCGGCGTCCCTCCGGGCGGAGACGATGCGAACCGTGGGCGGCTCGCGGCGGTGGGCGCTCGTCGGCGCCCTCGTCATCGGCCTCGCGGCCTGCACCCGGGGTGCACCGGTCGCCGAGGGACCGGACCGCCACGGCCCGGCTCGCTCGGAGGCGGGGCCGACCCCCGATGCGCTCGTGGATCCGAGGGACATCATCCCGGGAGGTCCGCCGCCCGACGGCATCCCCCCGATCGACGACCCACGGTTCATCTCCCCGGACGAGGCGGAGTGGCTCTCCGACGAGGAGCCGGTGCTCGCGGTCGAGATCGCCGGGGACGCGAGGGCCTACCCTCTGCAGATCATGGTGTGGCACGAGATCGTGAACGACGAGGTCGGCGGGATCCCGATCTCCGTCACGTACTGCCCCCTCTGCAACACCGGCGTGGCCTTCGAACGACCGACGATCGACGGCCGGCTCCTGGACTTCGGCACCTCGGGCAAGCTCTACAACTCGAACCTCGTCATGTACGACCGGCAGACCGAGACGTACTGGGCCCAGGCCACGGGGCGAGCGATCCTGGGTGAGCTGGTGGGGGAGCAGCTCACCCTCGTGCCGGCTCGCATCCTCTCCTTCGGGGACTGGCGGAGCGAGCATCCTCGCGGCCTCGTCCTGTCTCGGGACACGGGACACGAGCGGCCGTACGGGGAGAACCCCTACGTGGGCTACGACCGGTCCGACCGGCCCTTCCTCTTCGTCGGGGAGCCGGACGATCGGCTCCCGGCCACCGCGCGCGTGCTGGGCATCGCCCGTGGGAGCGACGTGGTGGCCTTCCCCTACGAGACGGTGTCCGCCGAGGCGGTCCGCGGCTGGGCCGTGGTCATGGACACGGTGGCCGGGGAGCCGGTGGCCGTGTTCTGGAAGGCGGGCACGCGCTCGGCCCTCGACGCCGAGCTGATCGCCGAGGGCCGGGACGTCGGCGCGATCGCCGCCTACCGAGCCGAGGTGGACGGCCGGGTCCTCACGTTCGAGGCCGGACGCAAGGGGATCGTCGACCGTGAGACGGGGAGCGTGTGGAACATCCTCGGCCGCGCCGTCTCGGGCCCGCTCCGGGGACGCGAGCTCGTCCCGGAGCTCGCGATGGACAGCTTCTGGTTCGACTGGGCGGCCTTCCACCCGGAGACCCGCATCTTCGGACGGTCTTAGGTCTGCTCCGATCGTTGGGGCGCCCAGGCGTAGTGGGGACGGCGCCCGCTCCCTCCGTCCGTGCCCCCGGGAGGACTCGAACCTCCGACACGCGGTTTAGGAAACCGCTGCTCTATCCCCTGAGCTACGAGGGCGTTCGGAGCACCAAGAGTCTACCCACGGGTTCGGCGGCGGGGAGCGATCGTTATATCAGGAAAACCTGTTATCATGCCCGCGTGATGAGCGAACGGAGGGCACGGGGGGCCGCCGCGGCCGTGAGCCGCCGGGCGCCCGAGACGAGCCCCGAGGCCATGGCCCGGTACTTCAGGGTCCTCGGGGACCCCACGAGGCTCCGCCTCCTCGAGGCGCTCCTCGAGCGGCCGCGCTCGGTCGGCGAGCTCGTCGTGCTCGCCCGCGCACCGCAGGGGCGCGTCTCCAACCACCTTGCCTGCCTCAGGTGGTGCCGGTTCGTGGAGGCGGAGCGCCGCGGGCGGCAGGTGATCTACCGCGTCGCGGACCCTCGGGTGCGTGAGCTCCTCGAGCTCGCCGCTCCCCTGGTCGAGGCCAACCGCCATCACCTGGAGTCCTGCGAGCGGATCGGACCGCCGTGGGTGTGAGCGAAGGAGGAGCGGGCGATGGAGTGGGTGCGGAGCGAGGTGGAGCGGGTCCGGCACGAGGTCCGGAGCGTCCGGGAAGGCGGGGAGCCGGTCGGCGAGCCCGAACACGGGCGTGGCGGGGCGCCGGCCGAACGGTACGACCTGCTGATCGTCGGCTCGGGCAGCGCGGCCTTCGCCGCGGCGATCCGCGCCCGGGAGCTCGGCGCCTCGGTCGCGCTGTGCGAGTCGGGCGCGATCGGCGGCACCTGCGTGAACGTGGGATGCGTCCCCTCCAAGGCCATGCTCGCGGCGGCCGAGTGGTACCACCGCGCTGGTGAACGCCGCTTCCCGGGCGTGGGGACGGCGCGAGGACCGCTCGACCTGGAGGCGCTCGTACGGGCCAAGGACGAGCTCGTCGATCGTCTGCGCGAGGAGAAGTACGAGGACCTGGCGGACGGGTACGGTCTCGCGATCCTCCGGGGCCCGGGTCGGTTCACGGGCCCCGCGAGCTTCGAGTGCGACGGGCGGGCGGTCGCGGCGGCTCGGTACCTGGTGGCGACGGGGGTCTCTCCCTCGGTGCCGCCGATCCCGGGCCTCGAGGAGGCCGGCTACCTGACGAGCACGACGGCCCTCGAGCTGCGCGAGCTCCCGCGCTCGCTGGTGGTCATCGGGGCCAACGCGATCGGCCTGGAGATGGGTCAGCTGTTCCTGTACCTCGGGACCGAGGTCACCTGGCTCGAGGCGCTCCCCAGGATCGCGCCGTTCGAGGAGCCAGAGATCTCCGGCGCGCTCACGGAGGTGCTCCTCGACGCCGGGGCGGAGGTGCACACGGGGGTGCGGATCACGCGCGTGGAGCGTGAGGGTGGCGACCGCGTGGTGGTCTTCGATGGATCCGACGGCGTCGAGGGGCGCGTCCGCGCTCAGCGCGTGCTCGTCGCGACGGGACGACGCCCCAACACGAGCGGGCTCGGGCTCGAGCTGGCGGGCGTGGAGCTCACCGAGCGCGGGGCGGTGAAGGTCGACGCGTACCTGCGGACGACGAACCCCCGGATCTGGGCCGCCGGGGACGTGACCGGGTCGCCCCAGTTCGTGTACCTCGCGGCGGCCCAGGGGTCGCTCGCGGCCGACGACGCGATCGGTGGGGTCGGCCGCGAGCTGGACCTGCGAGCGCTGCCGCGCGTGACCTTCACCTCGCCCCAGATCGCCTCGGTGGGGATGACCGAGGCGCAGGCGGTCGACGAGGGGCTCGTCGTGGAGTCGCGGACCCTGGAGCTCGGCGCCGTGCCCCGGGCGATCGTGAACCGGGACACGCGCGGGCTGGTGAAGCTCGTGGCGGAGCGGGGGACCGGAAGGGTGCTCGGCGTGCACGTGCTCGCGGAGGGGGCGGGCGAGGTGATCCTCGCTGGCGTGTACGCGATCGCCGGGGGGATGACCGTGACGCGGATCGCGGAGACCTGGGCCCCCTACCTCACGATGGCCGAGGGACTCAAGCTCGCGGCGCAGAGCTTCACGCGGGACGTGTCGAAGCTCTCCTGCTGCGCGGCCTGAGGGCATCCGCGCGCGGGCGGTGGGAAGGCCCCGGTGCTCCGCGGCGTTGTAGGCGTCGTGGGCGGAGGGAGCATGCGCGAGATCCACGTGTACGGGGCCGACTGGTGCCCCGACTGCAGGCGCTCGAAACGGTTCCTCGCGGACCAGCGGATCCCGTTCGTGTGGCACGACATCGAGACGGACGCCGAAGCGCTGCGCGTCGTGCAGGAGCGGAACGGCGGGAAGAACATCATCCCCACGATCCTGTTCCCGGACGGGACGCACCTCGCGGAGCCGTCGAACGAGGAACTCGCCGACAAGCTCGGCATCCCTCGCGTCGCCAAGCAGCACGTGTACGACCTCGTGATCGTCGGGGGCGGCCCGGCGGGGCTCACCACGGGGATCTACGCGGCGCGCGAGCGGATCGAGACCCTCATCATCGAGTCCAAGGGCCTCGGCGGACAGGCCGGGGTGACGGAGCGCCTGGACAACTACCCGGGCTTCCCGGACGGGATCGGCGGTGCCGAGCTCGCCGACCGGTTCGTGCGCCAGGCCGAGCGATACGGCGTCGAGATGTTGCAGGCCGTGAGCGTGACCGACGTCGCCCCCTCCGAGGAAGGGTGCCTGCGGGTCTCCACCGCGACGGGGCACGGGTACCTGGCCCGGGCGGTGCTGCTCGCGACCGGGTCGACGTACCGGCGCACCGGGGCCGCCGGCGAGGAGGAGCTCATCGGCTCCGGTGTGCACTTCTGCGCGACGTGCGACGGCCCCTTCTACCGCGGGGCGCGGGAGCTCCTGGTCGTGGGCGGCGGCAACTCGGGTCTCGAGGAGGGGCTGTTCCTGACGCAGTTCGCCGTGCGCGTCACGGTGGTCGAGCGCGCGGATCGGCTCAAGGCCTCCCGGATCCTGCAGGACAAGGTGCTCGCCCACCCGAAGATGCGCGTGCTCACCGGGCAGGAGGTGAGGGAGTTCCGGGCGGGGAGCGGGGGCACGCTCGCGGCGGTGATCCTCGAGGACCGCGCGACGGGCGAGCGCACGGAGCTGAGCCCCGCAGCGGCGTTCGTGTTCGTGGGGCTCGATCCGAACACCGGGTTCCTGGCGGGGAAGCTCGAGCTCGATCCGTTCGGGTTCGTGGTCACGGACCGCTCCACGTTCATGACCTCGATGCGGGGCGTGTTCGCGGCGGGCGATGTCCGGGCGGGCTCGACGAAGCAGCTCGCTTCGGCCGTCGGCGAGGGCGCCGCGGTCGCGCTGCAGATCCGCGCGTACCTGGATGCGCTCGGCACCTCGACCCCCGTGTGAGCTCCGTGACCCGGACGCGATGTGTGACGAGGGCCGGAACCCGGTACCCTGGTGGCGAGGGCATCACAAGGCGTGCGTTCCATGCGGTTCCCTCCCGGCGCCAGCCGGTAGCCCGACGGGCAGCACCTAGGCCCCGACGGCGAAGGAAGGAGGGATCGCAGTGGCAACAGGCACCGTCAAGTGGTTCAGCCCCGAGAAGGGCTTCGGCTTCATCACCCCCGACGACGGCAGCTCCGATGTGTTCGTGCACTTCAGCGCGATCGCGGGTCAGGGCTACCGGAACCTCGAGGAGGGGCAGAAGGTGACCTACGAGGTCACCCAGGGCCAGAAGGGCCCCCAGGCCGCGGACGTCCGTCCGGCCTAGCGGACCCGCTCATGCTCGGAGGGGAGGCCATCCCGGCCTCCCCTCCCGCACGTCCGGCGCGGCTCAGTCGCCCTCAGGCTCGGCGGGCTCCGTGACGGGCTCGTCCTGCTCGAGGAGGCCCAGGGCGGCGGGCTCGGCCGGGGCGATCGGGGGTCCCGCCTCGAGCAGCCCCGCTGCCCGATCGGCCTGGCGCTTGGCCCGCGCCCGGCGACGGTCCTCCCGCGCGGCGGCCTTCTTGGCCTTCACGTCCCTGCGGCGACGCTTCCCGAAGCTCTCCGGCATGCCCTCACCCCTCTCCCACGGCCGGGATCGCGAGCCGGCGACCGCGCCGCCCGCCGAGCCAGCCTACTAGGCCTCAGCCCGCGACGCCGCCGCCGTCGACGGCGAGGATGGCTCCGGTGATGAACGAGGCCTCGTCGCTCGCGAGGAACAGCGCGGCGGCGGCGACCTCGAAGGGGTCGCCCATCCGTCCGAGCGGGCGCCGCGAGGCCTCGGCCACGTACGCCTCCCAGGGCATCCCCCGATGCTCGGCGTCGCGATGCTCCATCGGCGTGACCGTGTCGCCGGGGCAGATGCAGTTCACGCGGATCCCGTGCCTGCCGTGGTCGAGCGCCATCGCCTTCGTCATCAGCACCACGCCGCCCTTGGCCGCGCAGTACGCGACGGCGCGCTCGCCCCCGACGAGCCCCCAGCCCGAGCTGTTGTTCACGATCGCGCCCCCGCCGCGAGCGATCATGACCGGGACCGCAGCCGCGCACATGAGGTACGTGCCCTTCAGGTTCACGTCGATCTGCAGGTCCCACTCGTCCTCGGTGCACTCGGTCACGTCGCCCGCGACGTACACGCCGGCGTTGTTGAACAGGACGTCGAGGCCCCCGAAGGTCTCCAGGGTCTCGGCCACCGAGCGCCGGCAGTCCTCGGCCGAGGTGACGTCGGCGCGGACGAACCTGGCGCGGTTCCCCTCCTCGAGGATCTCGCGCTCGACCGCGCGGCCCCGCTCCTCGTCCCTGCCGGTGAGCACGACCGCGGCGCCCTCGCGGGCGAACAGGATCGCGCTCGCGCGGCCGATGCCGGAGGTCCCGCCCGTGATGAGGGCGACCTTGTCGCGCAGGCGCATCTCGCCTCCCCCCTCCGCGCTCACAACTCCTCGAGGCACTCGCGGCACAGGCAGCCCTGCAGACCGAGGGCGGCGAGCCGCTCGCGTCCTTCCGGCGTGAGCACGATCGCGTCGCACCAGCAGGTGGGGCTGTCGGCGCCGCAGTGGAAGGCGCGGCCGCACCGCGCGCAGCGGACCTCGGGCCGGTGCTCGGCCCCCGGCTGCGGCGCGGCCTGCGATGTCCCTCCCATCCGGCCCGAGCGTACAGGCCCGCGGGTAGGCTGACCGCGTGGACGTCCCCGCCGCTCGCGCCCTCGCCGAGCTCGGCGTCGCCTTCGAGGTCGTGCGAACCGATCCGCCATCGAGCGCGGAGGAGAGCGCCGCGCTCCAGGGCATCGCGCTCGAGCAGCTCGTGCGCACCATCGTGGTGCGCCGAGGCGCGGACGACTACGTCTTCGTGCTCGTGCCGGGGGGACGGCAGATCGACTGGCCGAAGCTCCGGGCCCACCTCGGGGTGAGCCGGCTCGCGCTCCCCGATGCCGAGGAGGCGCGGGCGGCGACCGGGTACGAGCGCGGGGCGATCACGCCCTTCGGCGCGACCCGCGCCTGGCCGGTGATCGCCGACGCGACGATCCGCTCGCTCGAGCGGGTGGCGATCGGCGGCGGCTTGCGCGGGGTGAACCTCCACATGGCCGCCGAGGACCTGCTGCGCGTGACGGCGGCCCAGGTCGCCGACGTCACGAAGCCGGGGTGACGCGGGCGAGCTCCAGGGCCTCCCCGAGCGTCCGGATCGAGCGCTCGGTGATGGGCGAGACCACGCAGATCACCTCGTCCGCCCCGGCCTCCGCGAACGCTCGGAGCTCCGCGGCGATCCGGTCGGGCGAGCCCTCCAGGGGAGGGCAGTCGGGCGGGATGGGGCGCTCGCCCGCCGCCCGGTCGAGGACCACGAGCACGCACGCGCTCCGCTCGATCCCGGCGGGATCCCGCCCGGCTCGCTCGGCGGCGGCCGTGACCTTCGCGCTCTCGGCCGCGAACCCCTCCGGCGTGTTGCCGAACAGGTCGAACCAGGCGTTCCACGCCTGGACGTGGGGCACGGCGATCTCGAGCATCCGGGGGCCGCTCGAGCCGAGCATGATCGGCGGGGCGCGGCGGGGACGGGGCAGGAGCACGACGTCCTCGACCCGGTGGTACCGTCCACGGAACGTGACCCGCTCGCCGGCGAGGAGCCGCCGCACGATCTCGAAGGCCTCGGCGAAGCGATCCACCCGGTGGTCGTAGGGGAACCCGAAGGCCTCGAACTCCACCCGGTTCCAGCCCGCCCCGATCCCGAGGACGAGGCGCCCCCCGCTCACCTCGTCCACCGTGGCGGCCATCTTCGCGAGCATCGCCGGGGCGTGGAAGGCGGCGCTCGCGACGAGGGGGCCGAGGGCCACGCGCTCGGTCACCGCCGCGAGCGCGGCGAGCATCGTCCAGGCCTCCCACGGTCCGCGCTCGGGGCGGCCGTCCCCGCGGTACAGGAGGTGGTCGCCCATCCAGATCGAGTCGAAGCCGACCTCCTCGGCGGCCCGCGCCATCGCCGCGTACTCGGGCCAGCGGACCTCGCGCTCCACCTCGGGGAGCTGGATCCCGATGCGCAGCCGACGCGTCACGCCGGGGAGTGTAGCGGTACCCTTCCGCCCGCCATGCGCCCGCTCCCCGACGCCGAGCTGCGACGCTCCTTCGTCGACGCCCGGCCCATCTCGTTCTGGCTGGACGATCCGGCGCGCCCGGAGCCCCTGGAGCCGCTCGCGGGGGAGCTCCGGGCGGACCTCGCGATCGTCGGGGCCGGGTTCACCGGGCTCTGGGCGGCCCTCGAGGCCGTCGAGCGTGACCCGGGGCGGCGGGTGGCGGTCCTCGAGGGGGGCCGCGTGGGGTGGGGGGCGAGCGGCCGCAACGGCGGCTTCGTCTCCTCGTCCCTCACCCACGGCCTCGACAACGGCCTCCACCGGTTCCCCGACGAGATCGAGGAGCTCGAGCGCCAGGGCCTGGCCAACTTCGACGGGCTCCTCGCCGCCCTCGAGCGGTACGGGATCGGGGCGGAGCTCGAGCTCGTGCCGGTGGTGTCGCTCGCTCGGCGCGAGCACGAGGCCGCGTGGTTCGAGGAAGCGGCCGCCACCCACCGGCGCTTCGGGTACGAGGCCGACGTGCTCGACCCCGATGCCACGCAGCGCCTGCTCCGCTCGCCCGTGTACCTCGCCGGTCTGCGGGTCGGGGGACGGGGCCACGCCCTCGTGAACCCGGCGCGGCTCGCGTGGGGGCTGCGCGAGGCGGCCCTCCGCCTCGGCGTGCGGATCTTCGAGCGCTCGCCCGTGGTGGCGATCGAGCGCGAGGGCGGCGGGGTCCGGGTCCGAACCGCCCACGGTTCGGTGCTCGCCGAGCGAGCGATCCTCGCCACGAACGGCTTCCCGCCGCTCCTGCGGAGGATCCGCGCCTACGTCGTCCCCGTCTACGACCACGTGCTCATGACCGAGCCCCTCTCGGCGGAGCAGCGGGCCGCGATCGGGTGGTCCGGGCGGGAGGGCCTGGCGGACGCCGCGAACCGCTTCCACTACTTCCGCCTGTCCGCCGACGACCGGATCCTGTGGGGCGGCTACGACGCCACGTACCACTTCGGGGGTCGCACGGCGAGGCGGCTCGAGCTCGACGACGCCGTGCACACGCGGCTCGCGCGCCACTTCTTCGAGACCTTCCCCCAGCTGGAGGGGATCCGCTTCACCCACCGGTGGGGCGGGATCATCGACACCTGCAGCCGGTACTCCGTCTTCTTCGGCACCGCCCTCGGCGGGCGCGTCGCCTACGCCGTCGGCTACACCGGGCTCGGCGTGGGGGCGACCCGCTTCGGCGCCCGCACCGCCCTCGACCTCGTCGACGGTCTTGAGACCGAGCGGACGGCCCTGCGGTTCGTGCGCACGAAGCCGACGCCCTTCCCGCCGGAGCCGGCCCGGTTCCTCGCCATCCGCGCCACGGTCCGCGCCTACGACCGGCTCGACCGCACCGGTCGTCGGAGCGCGTGGCTCGCGCTGCTCGACCGGCTCGGGCTCGGCTTCCAGAGCTGAGACGCCGGCCCGCGCACGCCGGGCTCAGCCTCCGGCGATGAGCCCGACGCCGAGGAGCGCGCCGAGGACGCCGAGGGTCTGCACCCGGCTCAGGCGCTCGCTCAGGACGAACCGCGCGAGCAGGGCCGTCGTGACCGGGTAGAGGGAGCCGAGGACGGCGTTCAGCGCGAGGATCCCGCCCCGGTAGCCGGCCATCGCGAACAGGAGGTTGGCCCCGTTGTCGAGCACGCCGGTGAGGGCGAGGCGTCCGCCGTCGCCGAGCCCCACCCGCAGGCTCGGGCGCCGGACCAGCACGGCGACCGAAAGGAGGGAGAGCGCGCCGACCCTGACCATGAGCGTCGCGTACAGGGGGTCCTCGCGCCCGGCCTCATCGAGGGCCACCCCGACGAGCCCGATGGTCGCCGCCGCCAGGGCCGCGAGGCCGAGCCCGGCCGTGGTGCGCTCGCCCTCGGGGTCGGGGGTCCGGGCCGCGAGGACGATCCCGCCGATCGCCACGACGATCCCCGCGAGCTGGAGGGCGCTCGGCCGCTCGCCCCGGAGCAGCCCCCAGGTGACGGGGATGGCCCCGGACAGGGCCGCCGTGGGCGCGACGATCCCCATCCGCCCGACCGCGAGCCCCCGGTACAGCGCGGCGAGCCCGATCGCGCCCGCCACCCCGCCGGCCAGGGCGACGACGAGGGCGCGGGTGACGGGCGGCGGGCCGCCGCGCAGGAGGACGAGGGATCCGATGAACGCCGCCCCCGCGAGCTGGGAGATGAGCACGACGGCGAGGATGGGACGGCGCTTGGCCGTCACGCCCCCGAGGAAGTCGGCGGCGCCCCAGGCGAGACCTGATCCGAGGGCGAGCAGGAGCGGCAGCATCGCCGTGGAGGCTACCCGACCTCGCGCTCGGAGCCCGGAGGCGTCATGATGGAGGGTGGAGGTGGGGGCCGTGCTCACCGGAGTTCCGACCGAGCTGTGGCACGCGCTGCCGGACGGCCGCGTCCAGTGCGACGCCTGCCCCCGGGCCTGCCGGCTCCACGAGGGGCAGCGCGGCTTCTGCTTCGTGCGCGCCTGCGTGGGGGGCCGGATCGTCCTCACCACCTACGGCCGCTCCAGCGGGTTCTGCGTGGATCCGATCGAGAAGAAGCCCCTCAACCATTTCCTTCCGGGCACCGCGGTGCTCTCCTTCGGCACGGCCGGCTGCAACCTGGGCTGCCACTTCTGCCAGAACTGGGACATCTCCAAGTCCCGCGAGGTGGACACGCTCGCGGCGGCGGCCTCGCCGGAGGAGATCGCCGAGGCCGCGGTCCGCCTCGGGTGCCCCAGCGTCGCCTTCACCTACAACGACCCCGTGATCTTCCTGGAGTACGCGGTGGACGTGGCCGAGGCCTGCCGCGCCCGGGGCGTGGCCTCGGTGGCCGTCACGGCGGGGTACGCGACCCCGCCGGCCCGCGAGCGCCTGTTCCAGGCGATGGACGCCGCGAACGTGGACCTCAAGGCCTTCACCGAGCGCTTCTACCGCGAGGTCTGCCTCGGCGAGCTCCAACCGGTGCTTGAGACCATCGAGTGGCTCGTGCGTGAGACCGACGTCTGGGTGGAGCTCACGACCCTGCTCATCCCGGGCCTGAACGACTCGGACGAGGAGATCGACGGGATGACCCGGTGGGTCGTCGAGCGCCTCGGCCCCGACGTCCCGATGCACTTCACCGCCTTCCATCCGGACTTCAAGATGCTCGATCGCCCGCCGACCCCGCCCTCGACGCTCCGGCGCGCGCGGGAGATCGCGATGCGGAACGGGGTCCGGTACGCCTACACCGGCAACGTCTCCGACCCCGAGGGGCAGAGCACGTGGTGCCCGACCTGCGGCGGGCTTGCGATCGAGCGCGACGGGTACGACCTCGGCCGATGGAACCTGGACGAACAGGGCCGCTGCCGGGGCTGCGGGACTCGGATCCCCGGCGTGTTCCGGGGGGAGCCCGGCCGCTGGGGCTCCCGCCGGCTCCCGGTCCGGATCGGGGTGGGTCGGTGAGGGCCGTCGGCGTCGGGCGGGAGCGGCGGCCCGCCGTGGCCGGGACCTTCTACCCCGCGGACCCCGGGGAGCTCGCCGCCGCCCTCGACGCGCTCCTCTCCTCGGCGTCCCCGCCCGAGGGGCTCGGCGAGCCGGTCGCCCTCGTCGTGCCCCACGCGGGGTACGTCTACTCGGGGCCGGTCGCCGCGACCGCCTACGCCCTGCTCGAGGAGGGCGTCCCCCGGCGGGTCGCGCTGTTCGGCCCCGCCCACTTCGTGCCCCTGCGGGGCCTCGCGGTCTCCACCGCCGCGGCGTGGCGCACCCCCCTCGGCACGGTCCCGGTGGACGCGGAGCTCCGCGAGCGCGCGATCGCGGCTGGGGCGCTCGCGGAGGAGGGCCCGCACCTGCCCGAGCACTCGCTGGAGGTCCAGGTCCCGTTCCTGCAGCGGGTCGCGGGGGAGGGGCTGCGGATCCTGCCGGTGGCGGTCGGCGCGAGCCGTCCCGAGCGGGCGGCCGACGTCATGGAGGCCGTGCTGCCCGAGGCCCTGCTCGTGGTGAGCACCGACCTCAGCCACTACCACGACGACGCGACCGCCAAGCGCCTGGACCGCCGGACGGCGGACGCGGTGCTGGCCCGCGACCCCGAGGCGATCGGGCTCGAGGACGCGTGCGGCGTGTACGCGCTCCGGGGCGTCGTGGAGCTCGCCCGGCGCCGGGGTCTGCGGGTCCACCTGCTCGACCTGCGAACCTCGGCGGACACCGCGGGGGACCCCTGGCGGGTCGTCGGCTACGGGGCGTTCGCGCTCACGGGGTGAGGAGCCGGTACCCTCGGGGTGTGAACGTCTACGACCTCACCCTCGAGGAGCTCACCGAACGACTCGCCGAGCGGGGCGAGCCGCCCTTCCGCGCGCGCCAGGTCTACGCGCAGCTGTGGCGGCGGAGCGCGACGTACGAGGAGATGACCGACGTCCCCGCCCGTCTGCGGGCGTGGCTCGCCGAGGAGCTCCCCATCGCGGTGCGACCCCTGGCCGAACGCTCGGCCGACGGGGGCGCCACACGGAAGGTGCTCCTCGAGCTCGGCGGCCGGCACGTGATCGAGACGGTGATCATGGGCTACCGGGACCGCGTGACGGCCTGCGTCTCCACGCAGTCCGGCTGCGCGATGGGCTGCGCCTTCTGCGCGACGGGCCAGATGGGGCTTCGCAACAACCTCACGGCGGGGGAGATCGCCGCCCAGATCGTGTGGGCCCGCCGCGCCGCCCGACGACTGCCCGCCTGGACGCCGCAGCGGGTCACGAACGTGGTCTTCATGGGCATGGGCGAGCCCTTCGCGAACGAGCGGGCCACCCTGGGGGCCATCGCGCGCCTCACCGATCCGGGGGGGATGGGGCTCGGCTCGCGCCACATCACGGTCTCCACGGTGGGCGTCGCCCCCGGGATCCGGCGCCTGCCCGACGCGAACGACCAGGTTCGTCTGGCCGTGAGCCTGCACGCGGCCGACGACGAGCTGCGGAGAGAGCTCGTGCCGGCGAACCGGCTCTGGCCCCTCGAGCAGGTGATCGAGGCCATCCGCTCCTGGCGGGAGCGGACCCACCACCGGCCCACGCTGGAGTGGGTGATGATCGGCGGCGTGAACGACACCGACGAGCAGGCCCGCAAGCTCGCCGCCATCGCCCGGGGGCTGCGCGCCCACGTGAACCTGATCCCCCTGAACACCACGCCCGGCTTCCCCATGCGGGGAAGCCCACCGGTCCGGATCCGACGGTTCGCGGGGCTGCTCGAGGACGCCGGCGTGAACGTCACGGTCCGGGATACCCGCGGGCGCGAGATCGAGGCCGCCTGCGGTCAGCTCCGGGTCGAGCACGAGCGGGTCGCGGCCGGCTGAGCCCGGCTCGGCGGGACGGCGGTAGGCTCGCGACCGTGCGCGCGCGCAGGCTCGGGGTCGGGGTCTGGGGGGTCGCCGTGCTCTCCGTGGCCCTCGTCGCGGCCACCCCGGGGTCGCCCTTCAGCCCGAGGCTCCCCCCCGGCGCCGGGCAGAGCGGGCCCCTGCGGTGGGCGGCGACCGGGCTCGGGCTCGGCCGGCTCGGCCCGGGCGCGCTCGCGGGGCTCGGGGTCGCGGCGGTCGGGCTCGCCGCGGTCGGCTTCGCCCTGGTGCTCCGAGCGGCTTGGCGGGGGGAGCTCTCGGCGCGCGCGGTGGTGGGGCTCGCGGTGGGCGCCCACGCGCTCGTGCTCCTCTGGCTGCCGCTCCTGTTCTCGCGCGACGTCTACTCCTACGCGGCCTACGGCGGGATCGCCGCCGTGCACCACGCGAACCCGTACGTGGCGGCGCCGGCGGACTTCCCGACCGATCCGCCGTTCCCGTACGTGGGGCCGAAGTGGGCCGACACGCCCTCGGTCTACGGGCCGCTGTGGACGCACCTCTCGGCCGCGGTCGTGCGCGCGGTGGGGGGCCTGCCCGGTCAGGTCGCCGCGTTCCGGGCGATCGCGGCGGCGGCGAGCCTCGCCACGCTCGCCGTGGTCGGGCGCCTCGCGCGGGAGCTCGCGTCGGGCCGGCGGGCGTTCGCCCTCGCGGCCCTCGGGCTGAACCCGGCGGTGCTGTTCCAGTCCGTGGGCAGCGGGCACAACGACCTGCTCGTGGCCCTCGCGGTGGCCTCGGCGCTCGCGCTCCTCGCGCGCGAGCGGCGGCTCGCGGCCACCGCCGTGCTCGCGCTCGGGGCGCTCGTGAAGGTCACGGCCGGCGTGCCGCTCGTTCTCGCCCTCGTCGGCGTCGCGGCGGGGGCGCCCGGGGGGCGCCGGCTGCGGGCCCTCCTACCCCACCTCGCGGTCGCGGGCGGCCTGGCCCTCGCCCTCGCCGCGCCCTTCCTCAACCGGACCGATCCGAGCCTCGGCTTGCTCGAGCTCGCCACCCACGAGGGGTGGCTCGCGCCTTCGCGGCTCCTCCGACGGGCCCTCGACGCGCTCTCGGGCGGGCTCGGCCTCGTGCCGCGGGTCGTCTTCCCCCTCGTGTTCCTCGGTGCGCTCGTCGCGCTCGCCCGGGAGGTCGTCCGTCGCCGCGGCCCGTGGGCGGAGGGGGCCGCGTGGGCGTGGGGCCTGGTCGCGCTCATGCTCCTCGGCCCCGTCCTGCTGCCCTGGTACGTGACCTGGTCGCTCCCGCTGGTCTGGCTCCTGCCCGCGGTCCCGAGGAGGGTGCTGATCGGCACGAGCCTCGCCCTCACGGTCTCGCAGTGGACCTCCGAGCCCTCGCGGTTCGCCGCCGCCTACGGCCTCAACGTGTGGTTCGGGCACTACGTACTCACGCCCGTCCTCTGCGGGCTGCTCGTCTGGCTCCTGGCGGACCTGCGGCGCCGAGCGAGCTCAGGCGCGCCGCTCGGGGAGGAGCCAGGCGAGGTACCCGCCTCCGCCGCCCAGGGCTGAGGCGAGCCAGCCCCCGAGGGGGCCGCCGTCCAGGGGCGCCCCGAGCCGCTCGACGAGCACCGCCGCGAGCAGCACCGCCGCCGCGCCGACCGCGGGGGCGAGGGCGAGGGCCGAGCGTCGGTCCAGGGACGCCGCCCGGCCCCAGCCGTAGCCGACGGCCCCGAGCAGGAGGAGGCTCGCCACGGTGGCGGCGGCGATCCCCGCCGGCGAGGAGGGCCGGAGCGGATCGGGGGCGGCGGGGAGCGGCGCGCCAGGCTCCGCGCCGCGGAGGAAGACCCCGGGCGCCACCCGTCGCCAGGGCGGGGCCGCCAGGCGCGCGTCGGGCCGATCGAAGGGGGCGAGGAGCACGTCGAGGCGACCCGGGCTCCCCGAGGAGGCGCGCTCCACGTCGGCCCGCGTCACCCGCGCGAGGGCGCGGCGGACGGCGTCGGCCTCTCCGCGCGGGGGCGGCACGAGCACGACGACGTCGCGGATGCGGTCGGGGGGCACGGCCGCGCGGATCACGTTGGCCGCCCGGGAGGCGAGGAACGTGACGGCCGGTCCCTCCTGGTCCACGGGGACCACGATGGTCGTCCCCGGCGGCGTGGCCGCGATCCACCGCGAGGCCGCCGTGACGCGGGCCACCTCCAGGCGCGAGACGAAGGGGGCCTGGCGCTGCCAGGCGATGAGGGAGCCGGCGAGCATGGCCAGGAGGAGCCCGCCGGCCGCGACCGCGGCGAGGACCGGGCGGCCCCGCAGCGCCGCTCGCAGCCGGAGGAGCCCGAGCGCCGAGAGGATCGGCACGACGAAGCCGAAGGTGACGAAGCGGTCGGCCGGCGCGAGGCCGGTGGCGAGGCTCACCGTGACCCCGACCGCCGTGAGGAGCCCCCAGGCCGCGAGGAACGGCCCGAGGAACCCCCCGGTCCGGCCGAGCCCGGCCACCGCGAGCGGGACGGAGGCCCACTGCACGTACCGCGCCCATCGCTGGAGGAAGCGGTCGCGGTAGGCGTCGCGGAGCTCGGCGATGAGCCCCGCCCGGCGCAGGAACCCGTCCTTGGAGGTGTCCACCCCGAGGGGGGCCGGCCCAGCCATCGCCGCGAGCAGCCCGGCGCCCGCGAGGGCGCCCCCGCCGAGCCCCGCGAGCGCGGCCCGGGCCGCCCCGGCGCGATCCTCGCGCCACACCAGGGCCGCGGTGAGGCCGAGGATGGCCACCCCGACGAGGAGGAACAGGGGGTGGGCGAGACCCCCCGCCCCGAGCAGCGCGGCGGCGCCCGCCGCGCTCCGCCGGCCCCCCGAGGCGAGGAGGGCGCCCGCCGCGAGGAAGGCCGCGGCGAACGCGAGGTTCGCGAGGTACCCGGCGGCGAGGTGGACCGCGAAGGTCCCCGCGAGCAGCCCGGCGAGCCACCACGCGGCCGTCCGCCCCCGCGTCGAGGGCGAGCGCGCCAGGCGCACGAGGGCGGCCGCGGCGAGCCCGGTCCCCACCCCGAGGGCGCCCTCGAGGGCCGCCACGACTTGCACCTCGGAGAGCCCGAGGGCCCCGCGCAGGGCGAGCGCGAGGGCGGGGACCCCCGGCCGGTTCCCGACCGCGGAGAGCCCCTCGAGGCCCGCCAGCCGGATCCACCACAGGTACACGGGCGCGTCGGGTCCGAGCGGGAAGGCCGCGCCCCGCAGCGCGACGGGGAAGAGGAACCAGGCGAGCAGCCCGAGCGCGAGCCCGCCGAGGGCGAGCGCCTCGCGCCGCCCTTCGCGCGCGCAGGTGTGATCCATCGAGGCCGAACCGTAGCAGGCGGCCTGTTAGCATCCGCCGGCGATGCTCGACCGCGACCTCGTCGCCGAGGTGCTCCGCGCCGCGCGCTCCAAGGGGGGCGCCTTCGCCGAGCTGTACGTGGAGGAGCGGACCTCGACCTCGATCCGGCTCGACGACGGTCGGATCGAGGAGCTCACGAGCGGCCTGGACCGCGGTGCCGGGGTGCGCGTCGCCCGTGGGGCCGCCTTCGGGTACGCCTTCTCCAACCGCCTCGACCGCGCCTCGCTGCTCCAGGCCGCGGAGGCGGCGGCCGCCTCCCTCGAGGACTCCCCGGGGACGGTGGCCGATCTCCGCGAGCTCGAGCCGCCCGTGGTGCACGTCGCCGCCGAGCCGGCCTCCGCGGTGCCGGCCGCCGAGAAGGTGGCCTGGCTCCGGGAGGTGGACGAGGTGGCCCGGTCCCTCAGCCCCCACGTCCGACAGGTCACGGCGAGCTACGGGGACTCGGTGCAACGCGTGCTCGTCGCGAGCTCCGACGGGCGCGTCGCCGAGGAGACGCGGCCCAGGATCCGCCTCGTCGTGCAGGTCGTGGCGGCCCGCGACGGGGTGATCCAGACGGGGTTCCACGGGCCGGCGGGGCTCGCCGGGGTCGAGTTCCTGCGGGCCCACCCGCCCGCGCGGACCGCGGAGTTCGCGGCCCGCCGCGCCGTGGCGATGCTCGACGCGCGCCCCGCGCCCGCGGGGGAGATGCCGGTCGTGCTCGCGCCGGGGATGGGCGGGGTCCTGTTCCACGAGGCCGTGGGCCACCCCCTCGAGGCGGACACGGTGCACAAGGAGGCCTCGGTGTACCGGGGGCGGATCGGCGAGCGGCTGGCCTCGCCCCTCGTGAACGGGGTGGACGACGCCACGGTGCCGAACGGGTGGGGCTCGTTCTCCTTCGACGACGAGGGGACCCCCGCCCAGCGAACGGTGCTGTTCGAGGAGGGGGTCCTGCGGGGCTGGCTCTACGACCGGCTGCGTGCGGAGGAGGACGGCGTGCCCTCCACCGGGAACGGCCGTCGGCAGTCCTACGCCCACCCGCCGATCCCCCGGATGACGAACACCTCGATCCTGAACGGGACCGCGAAGGCCGAGGACGTGATCGCGGACACCGAGCGCGGGGTGTACGTGACGGCCCTCGCCGGGGGGCAGACGAACCCGGCCACCGGGGACTTCGTCTTCGGCTGCTCCGAGGCCTACCTCATCGAGGGCGGGCGCGTCACGGCGCCGGTGCGCGGTGCGAACCTCATCGGCCGCGCCATCGAGGTGATGTCCGCGATCGACGCCGTGGCCGACGACTTCGACACCTGGGAGGGCGTCTGCGGGAAGGATGGCCAGCACGTGCCGGTCGGCAGCGGCTCCCCCACCCTCCGCATCGCGCGCATCACCGTCGGGGGGACCGGTGGCTGAGCTCGCCGACCTCGCGGCGGCGGCGGTCGAGGCGGCCCGGCCGGGCGAGGCCGTCGAGGCCTACGCGGAGCGCTCGGTGCGCACCGAGGTCGAGGCGCGCAGGGGCGAGGTCGAGGGACTCACCTTCGCCGCCTCCCGCGGCCTCGGTGTGCGGGTGGTCGTGGACGGGCAGCTCGGGTACGCGTGGACGGCCGATCCGTCGCTCGAGGATGCGCGCGAGACGGTGGCGCGGGCCAGGGAGAACGCTTCCCTCGCGAGCCCCGACGAGCACCGCGTCCTCCCGTCGGCCCTGCCCGCCGAGCCCATCCCCGAGCTGTACCGCCCCGAGCAGGCGGCGCTCCCGGCCGAGCGCAAGGTGGCGCTCGCCCTCGACCTCGAGCGCCGGGCGACCTCCCTGGACCCCCGGGTGCGCAAGGTCGAGGACGTGCGCTACGGCGACGCCGTCTCGGAGATCGCCATCGCCTCCACGACCGGGGTGGCGGCCTCCTACGAGCGCACCGACGCGTGGTGCCTCGTCGCGGCCCTCGCCGAGGCCGAGGGGGAGACGCAGACCGGGTTCTCCTTCCGGGTCGGCCGGGGGCTCGAGGAGCTCGACTGGGAGGGCGTCGCCGTGGAGGCCGTCGAGCGCGGCGCGCGGATGCTCGGGGCGAGGAAGCCCCCGACGATGCGCGTGCCGGTGCTCCTCGATCCCGTGGCGGCCTCGTCCTTCCTCGGCGTCCTCGCCGGGGCCATGTCCGCCGACGCCGTCCAGAAGCAGCGCTCCCTGTTCGCCGGGCTCGAGGGCGAGCGGGTCGCCGCGGAGACCTTCACCCTCGTGGACGACGGCCGGCTCCTCGCCGGGCCAGCGGCGAGCCCCTTCGACGGCGAGGGGGTGCCGACGCGCCGGACCGTGCTCGTCACCCGCGGCGTGCTGCGCGGGTTCCTGCACGACTCGTACACCGCGCACCGGGCCGGCACGGCCTCGACCGGCAACGCACGCCGGGCGGGCTTCCGCTCGGTGCCGAGCGTGGGGATCTCCAACTTCTACGTCGAGCCGGGCGAGCGGGACCTCGAGTCGATGCTCGCCCTGGCCGATGGCGGCGTGCTCATCCAGGACGTCTCGGGCGTCCACTCGGGGGCGAACCCGATCAGCGGCGAGTTCTCGGTCGGGGCGACGGGCCTGCGCATCTCGGGCGGGACGCTCGGCGAGCCCCTGCGCGAGATGACGATCGCGAGCACGATCCCCGAGATGCTGAAGGCCGTCGCCGCCGTCGGCAGCGACCTCCGGTTCTTCACCGCGGTCGGGACACCCTCGATCCTGATCGGCGAGATGACGGTCGCCGGCGTCTGAGCCTCACGCCGTGGCGGACCGGACCCCGGCGAGGACGATCCCCGCGACGAGCGCTGCCACGGCCAGCCGGTACCAGAGGAACACGCCGACGTCGTGCCGACGCAGGTACGCGAGCAGGAAGGCGATCACGAGGAACCCGCTCACCGCCGAGGAGGCGAACCCCCACAGGAACGGCCCCGCCATCCCCGGCGGCATGCCCGTCCGGAGGAGGTCCAGGCCCTTGTACACGCCGGCCCCCGCGATGATCGGGAGGGACAGGAGGAAGGAGAAGCGCGCGGCGCTCGCGCGGTCGAGCCCCATCGCCCGGGCCGCGGTGATCGTCACCCCCGACCGGGAGACCCCCGGCTGGAGCGCGAGGGCCTGGGCGACGCCGAGCACCAGCCCGTCCCGGACGCTGAGGTCCGAGACCGTCCGCCGCTGCCCGGCCCGTCGGTCCACGACGTAGAGCACGACGCCGAAGAGGGCGAGCATGAGGGCGATGAGGGTGGGCTGGCCGAGGTGCTCCTGGATGACGCCCTCCAGGGCCGCGCCGGCGATCACGCCGGGGATCGTGCCCACGACGAGGGCCCACGCCAGCCGCTCGTCCACGCCGCGGATCCCCCGCGCCCGGATCGAGCGCGCCCACGCCGTGAGGTACCGGGCGACGTCGGCGCGGAAGTACACGAGGGCCCCCGTGAGGGTGCCGATGTGCAGGGCGACGTCGAAGGTCTTGTTGAGGTCGGGGTCGGCGAGGATCGGCCAGTCGAAGAGCCACGGCACGAGGATGAGGTGGCCGGAGCTCGAGATGGGCGCGAACTCCGTCACGCCCTGCGTGATGCCGAGCACGATCGCCTGCAGGATGCTCAACCGTTCCTCCGTGGGCCCGGGCCGTGGCCGGGCGAGGGCCCATCCTACGCGAGGCCCGGCTCGATGGACCCCACGGGCGTCCGGAAGGGGTCGACGACCTGCACGCCGTCGTAGCTCGCGCCAGCGGTCAGGTCCTCGGAGAGCAGGAACCGGCACCCTGCGGCGCGGGCTTCCGCGACGATGAGGGCGTCCCAGAAGGAGAGGTCGTACCGCTCCTCGAGCGTCCAAGCGCTCCGCAGGAGGTCGGCTCCGATGGCGATCGGACGCCAGGCCATGAGATCCTCGAGGTCGGCCCGGGCCTCGGCGGCCGGGACCCCAGGCCGGAGCTTGCGGGTGACGGTCACGTAGTACTCCTCGAGCACCTGCACGCTGAGCCGTCCCGTGCCTGTCCGCCACAGGTGCTCGAGCCAAGCTCGGGCGAGGGGTTGCCGATCGGGCTCCGAGGCGTCTCGCGCGTAGACGAGGACGTTCGTGTCAACGAAGGTCGGCACGATCGTGCAGCTCCTCACGTCGGGGGTACGCCCCGCCGCGCTTGAGGGGCACGGGCTCGCGCGCGAGGTAGCGCTCCATCGCCGCCTCGTAGGTCACCTGCCCGGCCATGCGCTCGCGCAGGATCTCCCGGATGAAACGGGAGACGCTCATCTCCCGCTTGGCGGCCTCGATCCGCGCCCATCGGGCGGTCTCGTCGTCCAGCGTCACGGTCACGTTCCGCATGAGCACGAATATCGTGAAACACGGGATCCGTGTCAACCCGAGGCTCCCGCGATCGTGACCGTGAGCTGCCCGAAGGCCGTGGCGTGGGCGAGGCGCTCGGCGGTCTCGGGGGAGACGAGCAGGACGAGCGAGGGCCCCTCGGTCGAGGGGCCGACGAGCCCGCCCTCGGGCTCGAGGACCGAGAGGACCTCGAGGCCGCTCGCCACGGTGTCCGTGTAGGGGCGCGGGCCGCCGAAGGTGGCGAGCACGTCCACCCGGTCGCCCGGCCGCACCGCGCTCGCCGGCACGGCCGAGGGCACGACGAAGGCGCGCAGCCCGCTCGGGACCTGCGAGGCCACCGGGCCGCCCTCCTCGGCGAGGCGCGTCCGCGTGAGGACCTCCCCGGGCGAGAGGGGTGCGAGGAGCGTCCGGCCCACGGCGGCCTCCACGCTCCTGATCGCCCCGGGCGGCGCGTAGCTCGAGGGGATCGTCTCCAGGCGCAGGTCCTCCTCGGCGAGCGTGTCCCCGCGGGGCAGCGGCTCGGCCGCCACCACCACCCGGACCGGGGGTCCGAGGGCGGGCGCGAGGGCCGCGACCCGCGCCTCCTCCGCCCGCACGAGCAGGAACGCCCCGAGCCCGCACGCCGCCGAGAGCCAAAGGAGCGCCTTTCGACGGGTGGGCCATCGTCGCAGGTACCAGCGCCGCATGCTCCCCTCCTCGGTCCCAGGGGAGGGGACGCTACCGGGGCGCGGCCGGCCGCGCCGTGACGCGCGTCACACCTCGCGGGGGCGCTTCGGCGGGGTGAGCGGCAGCACTCGGACGCGGTAGTCCTCCAGCGCCTCCCGCCCGACGATGAGCGAGACGGACTCGCGGATCCGGTCGCCGAGCTGCCGGGGATCCTCCTCGGTGCGGAAGCGGAGCTCGATCGTGACGAGGACGGGTTCGGCCATCGCGGGCCCCAGCCTACGCCTCGAAGCGCGCGCCGCGGAGGGCGGTGGCGCACGGGCAGTCGCGCTCGGCGGGCAGGGCCGGGATCATCGCGAACAGGAGCTCGCGCAGGCGCTCGTTGTTGCGCGTGAAGACCTCGATGACCTGCTCGTGGGTGACGGGCGGGACGTCCTCGACCCCGACGTCGTAGTCGGTGATGAGCGAGACGTTCACGTAGCACATCTCGAGCTCCCGGGCGAGGACGGCCTCGGGGTAGCCGGTCATGTTCAGCGTGTCCCACCCCTGGGAGGCGAACCAGCGCGACTCCGCCCGGGTCGAGAACCGGGGGCCCTCGATCACCACCATGGTGCCGCGCTCGTGCATGGTGATCCCGAGGGAGCGGCCGGTCTCGATCGCGATCCGCCGCATCGTCTCGCAGTAGGGGTCGGCGAAGGAGATGTGGGTCGTGACGGGGCCGTCGTAGAAGGTGTGGGGGCGCGAGCGCGTCCGGTCCACGAGCTGGTCGCAGACGACGAAGTCGCCGAGGGCGACCTCGCGCCGGAGGCTGCCGGCGGCGCAGGGGCCGATGATGCGGCCCACCCCGAGCTCCTTCATCGCCCACACGTTGGCCCGGTAGTTGATCCGGTGCGGGGGGAACTCGTGCTTCGTCCCGTGGCGCGGGATGAAGGCCACGCGCCGGCCCCCGACCTCGCCGATCACCGGCGGGGCCGAGGGCGGGCCGTAGGGCGTCTCGATCTCGACGGTCTCGGTCGCCTCGAGGAACGAGTAGAAGCCCGAACCTCCGAAGACGCCGACCTCGGCTCGGGCCACCGCTCAGCCCTCGACCGCGGCCTTGGAGGTCTCGGCCGCCTTCGCGTCGGTCTTCCCGTCGGCCTTGCCCCGCTCGCCCTCCGAGGAGGTCGAGGCCTTGGAGCCGGACCGGTTGTCGGTGGAGTAGAAGCCCGACCCCTTGAACACGATCCCGGCCGGATGGAAGACCTTCCGGAGGGGGCCGCCGCAGGCGCCGCAGGTCGTGAGGGGGTCCTCCGACATGCGCTGGAAGACCTCGACGTGCTGCCCGCAGGACGTGCACTCGTACTCGTAGGTCGGCATGCCGCCAGTGTATCGGAGCGCCGGCGGGTCCCGGGCGGTTGCCTCCCCCGACGGGGTCGGCGGTATGCTCGCCGAGCCCGCGAGGGAAGGGGGGGCGGTGATGATCAGGAAGGCGGTGATCCCGGCGGCGGGGCTCGGCACCCGGTTCCTGCCCGCCACGAAGGCGCAGCCGAAGGAGATGCTCCCCCTCATCGACAAGCCCGCGATCCAGTACGTGGTCGAGGAGGCCGTGCGGGCCGGGCTCACCGAGATCCTCATCGTCACCGGCCGGGGGAAGCGCTCGATCGAGGACCACTTCGACCGGTCCCTCGAGCTTGAGCACTTCCTGGAGAGCCGCGGCAAGTTCGAGGAGCTCAAGCTCGTCCGCGAGATCTCGGAGATGGCCCAGATCCACTACATCCGGCAGAAGGATCCCCTGGGGCTCGGGCACGCGGTCTCCGTGGCCGAGGCGTTCGTCGGGGGCGAGCCCTTCGTCGTGCTCCTCGGCGACGACATCATGGCCGACGATCACCCCCTGCTCCGGGAGATGCTCGACGTCCATCAGCGCTACGGCCGGAGCGTGCTCGCCGTCACCGAGGTCGCGCGCTCGGAGGTCTCCCTGTACGGGGTGGCCGAGGTGGAGTGGGTCGAGGAGCGCCTCGGGCGCGTGCTCTCGCTCATCGAGAAGCCCTCGCCGGAGGAGGCGCGCTCGAACCTCGCGGTGATCGGGCGCTACGTCCTCACGCCGGAGATCTTCGACTGCCTGCGGGAGACCCCGCCCGGCCGGGGCGGCGAGATCCAGCTCACCGACGCGATCGCGCGCCTGTCCGAGCAGCAGGCGGTGTACGCGTGGACCTTCGAGGGCGGGCGCTTCGACGTCGGGAACAAGCTCGAGTACCTCCAGGCCACGATCGAGCTCGCGATCGACCGAGAGGACCTCGGCGAGGGGCTGCGCGCGTACCTCGCCGACCTCGTGCAGCGCAAGAAGATCCTCTGAGCGCCGCGCCGCGCCTCCCGGGGGCTAGACTGGCGGTCCATGGCCGACGCCCACGTGCACGGGAGCGACGAGGGCCTCGTGCCCGTCGAGGAGGCGCGCGAGCGGATCCTCTCGCAGGTCGCGCCGCTCCAGCCCCTCGAGCTGCCGCTCCAGGAGGCGGAGGGGTGCGTGCTCGCCGCGGACCTCGTCGCCGAGACCGACATCCCCGACTTCGCGTCCTCGGCGATGGATGGCTTCGCGGTGCGCTCGAGCGACGTGGCCGGGGCGGCCGAGGGCTCGCCGGCGGAGCTCCGGATCGTCGGGCGGGCGCTCATCGGGCAGCGGCCGGAGGTGACGGTCGGCGGGGGCGAGGCCGTCCGCATCGCCACCGGCGCACCGATCCCGGCCGGCGCCGACGCGGTGGTGCCGATCGAGGACTGCGAGGTCGTGGGGGACCGGGTGCGCGTGCTCCGCGCGGTGCCGGAGGGCAAGCACATCCGTCCGGCGGGCGAGGACGTCCGGGCGGGGGAGGTGCTGGTGCGGGCGGGGAGACGGCTCGGCGCCCCCGAGCTCGGCCTGCTCGCCACGGCGGGGTTCTCGCACCCGTCGGTGCACCCTCGCCCGCGCGTGGTCGTGCTCTCCACGGGGGACGAGCTCGTGCCGCCGACCCAGCGGCCCTCCTTCGGCCAGGTGCGGGACTCCAACGCGTACCTGCTCTACGGGGCGCTGCGGGAAGCCGGGGCGGTGCCGGTGATGGCGGGGATCGTGCCGGACGACGTGGAGCGGTTCAAGGAGGCCGTCTTCTCCCACCTGCTCCAGGCCGACGCCTTCATCTCCTCGGGGGGCGTCTCGGTGGGGGAGCGGGACGTCGTGAAGGCCGCCTTCTTCAAGCGGGGCGACGTGAGCTTCTACCGCGTGGCGATGCAGCCCGGGATGCCCCAGGGCTTCGGGCACGTCGAGGGCAAGCCGTTCTTCGGCCTGCCGGGCAACCCCGTGAGCGTGTTCGTCTCCTTCGAGGTGTTCATCCGGCCCGCGCTGCGGAAGATGATGGGCCGCCGTCAGCTCTTCCGCCCCGAGGTCACGGCCCGCCTGGAGGCGGACATCACCGGGCCGAGGGACAAGACGCAGTTCGCCCGGGTCCGGGTCCGGCGCGCCGAGGGCGGCTGGGTCGCGAGCCCCACCGGCGGCCGAGGCTCGAACCTCATCGCCACCGTGAGCCGCGCGAACGGCCTCGCCATCGTCCCCCCGGGGGTGGAGACGGCGCCGGCCGGAAGCGAGGTCCGGGTCATGATCTTCCGTCCGACCGAGGACTGAGGTCCGGATGGCCGAGCAGGACCCCGCCGTCGCCCGGATCGTGGAGGTCGGCGCGAAGGAGGTGACCGAGCGCGAGGCCATCGCCGAGTGCGTGGTCTCGATGACCCCGCAGGCCGTGGCCGCCCTCGAGGCGGGCACCCGCAAGGGCGATCCCCTGGAGGCCGCGCGGGTCGCCGGCGTGATGGGGGTCAAGCGGACCCCCGACCTCCTGCCCTTCTGTCACCCCATCGCGATCACCGGGGCCGAGGTCCGCGTCGAGCCCGACCGCGAGGCCGGGCGGATCCGCGTCGAGGCGCTCGTCCGCGCCCGGGACCGGACGGGCGTCGAGATGGAGGCCCTCACGGCGGCCGCGATCGCCGCCCTCAGCCTCTACGACACGGCCAAGGAGTTCGACCGGGCGGCGCGGATCGACGGGCTGCGGCTGCTCGCCAAGCGCGGCGGCAAGTCCGGCGAGTACGTCGCCCCTACGCCACTTCCTCGCTGAGGAGGAAGCCCCGGCGGGTGAGCTCGGGCACGAGGGCCCGGGCGTCCACCGCGAGCTCGTTCGGGACGGCGCCGGGCGCGATGCGCCCGCTCGCCATGAGGTGGCAGACGATGGCGGCGTGGAAGCCGGTCGCCCGCTCCATCGCGGTGAAGCCCGTCTCCTCGTCGGGGTGGACGATCACCTGGACGGTGGCCGTGGCCTCCCGTCCGTCCTGCTCGCCCGTCGTGACGATCCGGCAGATCACGACGTCGCGGACGCCCGGTCGCCACCCGATCCTGGGCTCGAGGAGGGTGAGCAGCACCTCCCGCGGGACCACCCGCCGCCCGTCGAGCTCGACGGGCTCCCGCGAGAACAGGCCGAGGTCCCGGAAGGCCCGGAAGCGCTCGGCGTGGCCCGGCCAGCGCAGGACCTTGAACCGCAGCGACCGCAGCTCGCGCCCCACCGTCCGCGTCGTGGTCGAGCCGGTGTTCGCGACGAGCGCCTCGAGCGTCCCGAAGGGCGGGATCTCGACGAGCTCGTCGTGCTCGGGGGCGAGGCAGGGGACCTCGACGGGGCGGCCGTCCACGATCCACGGGCACGTCCCGTCGTACTCGTTGATCAGTCCCTCGGTCATGAAGGTGACGACGTAGTTCCAGGGGGGCTCGGGCTCGAGGGGGATCCCGCCGTCGAGGACGAGCACGTCGCGGGCGCGGTCGAGCAGGCCGATCGCGTAGACGAGGAGGTTGTTGGCCATCCCGGGCGCCTCGCCGCAGTCGGGCACGACCGCCACGCCGGCCGCCCTGGCGCGCTCGTCGAGCTCGAGCTCCCGGAGCACGATCGCCGTGTTGCCCCCGAGGTCGCAGTGGTGCGTTCGCGTGTCCACGGCGGCCTCGGCTACCCCGAGGTTCAGGTGGTAGGGGAGGGCGCTCACGACCGCGTCGAGGGGCTCGAGCATGGCCCGCAGCGCGCGCCCGTCGGTCGCGTCGAGGAGCGCCGGGCGGGCCACCTCCGCTCCGGCGAGCCGGTTCACGCGCTCGGCCGCCGCGGCGGCCCGGCCGGCGTCCGCGTCGGCGAGCGTCACCGAGGCCGCCTCGCCCCGCACCGCGAGGTCGTAGGCCGCAGCCGTTCCCTGCCGTCCCGCGCCGAGCACCCCGTACCGGAACATCGCGCGATCCCTCCCTCGAAGCTCCACGGCACGGTACGGAGCCTCCGCGCCGGCGCGTCCCGCCGAAGGTCCAAACGCGTCCGGGAGGGCTCGCCACCGCGTCGGAAGGGCTCGTGAACCTGTGAACGAAGATCACACGGATGTGATTGAGCGGCCCAGGATGCGGTGCTAGCGTGCGGGGTCAGCCCAAGATGTTGAGGCGGACCGGATCGCCGGGGCGAGGGGGCCGGCCACGTGGGTTGGCTGATGCTCGCGGTGTTGGGCATGATATGGGCCGCGTTCCTGCTGCCGCGTGAACGCTCGGGGACGCCCCGACGGACGATCGAAGGGTTCGAGCGGAACATGGAGCTGCTTGCCGAGACGGGACGACCCGGACGCTGGATCGTCACGCCCCCGAAGGGCACGCCGCTGATCGGCCCGGCGGCGCGTGCCCGGCAGCGGGCCCGGGCGCGGCGTCGGCGGATCTTCGTGGCCCTCCTCGAGAGCATCGGCCTCACCTTCCTCATCGGCCTCGCGCCCCCGCTGCGGGCGATGTGGTACGCGACGGCCGTGCTGCTCGCGCTCCTCGGGGCGTACGTGTGGCTGCTGCTCTGGCTGAAGCACGAGGGCCCGCGGGCGCGAGCGATGGAGCGCGCCCGCCTGGTCCGGGTGCCGGACTCGCCGGTGGTCCCCCGGACGCGCTACGTGACCGACGCCGCGAGCCGTCGCCCCCGCCCCGCCGTGAACGGGCTCGTCGTGGACCCCGACGACCCCGTGCGGATCGTCGTGCGCCCGGCGAGCGCCGCGCGCGCCTGACGGCGCCGTGGAGCTCGAGGAGATCTCGGAGGCCATCCGGCGGCGCTTCGACGAGCGCATGGAGGCGCGGGAGCGGGCGCTCCCGGCCTCGCGCCGCGCCATCCGCGCCTGCGCGAACGCGATCCGCGCGATCCACCGCGGCGAGTGGGACCAGGCCCACCGGATGATGGACGAGGCCCGCGCCGCGATCGCCGAGTGCGCCGAGGCCCTCCGCGACCACCCCGAGATCCGCTACGCCGGGTTCCTCCAGGACGCCGAGAAGGAGTACGCGGAGGCGCGCATCACCGAGGCCGTCGTGACCGGCCGACCCATCCCCTCGCCCGAGGAGCTCGGCGTCGAGGACGCCCCGTACCTGAACGGGGTGGCCGAGGCGATCGGCGAGGCCCGGCGCCACATCCTGGACCTGCTCCGCCACGGCAAGGTGGCCGAGGGCGAGGCGACGCTCTCGGCCATGGACGACCTCTACACGATGCTCGTGACGATGGACTACCCGGACGCCATCACCGGGAACCTGCGCCGATCGACCGACGTCGCCCGGGGCTTGATCGAGCGCACCCGCGGGGACCTCTCGGTCGCGCGCGTCTCCCAGGACCTCCACGACGCCCTGGAGCGCCACGCCCGCGAGGTCCTCGGCGGGCCCGAGGGCGCCCCGCCGGAGGGGTAGCCGCGGGGGCGGCCTCTGCTACCCTTGGGTTCGATCCGGGGGTGTAGCTCAGTCCGGTAGAGCGCTGCCTTCGCACGGCAGAGGTCGGCGGTTCGAGTCCGCTCACCTCCACCATCGAGCCCTCGTGTGAACCGAGGAGGGACGCGAAGGGCTCCTCGTACGTGAAGTCGCCGACCCCGCCGTACAGAGGGGAGACGCTCGCGCCGATACCACGTGCATGAGATCGGCGTGGCGGATGGTGCTCGGCGTCCTGGTGGTGCTGGCCATCGCGTCTCCCGCGGAGGCGCGGCAGGGGTCCCTGCGGTTCTTCGGGAACGGGACCGACGACATCGACCGGGTGAAGATCCGGGTGGACGACCCGACCACCGACGAGGAGCCGAGCCGACCGGTGGACGTCGGCGCCCGGGACTTCACCATCGAGCTGTGGATCCGGACGGCGGAGGGCAACGACGCGCCGGCCGTCGCCTGCGGCGCGAACGTGGACTGGATCTACGGCAACATCGTGCTCGACCGGGACCGCTACGGGCAGGGGCGCAAGTTCGGGCTGTCCCTCGCGGACGGCCGGGTCGTCTTCGGGGTGACGAACGCCCGGGGCCTCTCGCTCACCGTCTGCGGGGCGACCGACCTGCGCGACGGGCGGTGGCACCACGTCGCGGTCCAGCGCCGACGCTCCGACGGGTACCTATGGCTCTACGTGGACGGCCGGCGGGAGGCCCGGGCGGACGGGCCGAACGGCGACGTGTCCTACCCCGACGACGGCGTGCCCGGCCCGTACTGCGGCGGTTCCTGTACGCGGAGCGACCCGTTCCTCGTGATCGGGGCGGAGAAGCACGACGCCGGCCCGGCGTACCCCTCGTTCCACGGCTGGGTGGACGAGATCCGGATCTCCCGCGTCCTTCGGTACCGGGGCCCATCCTTCGAGCCGCCCGCCGCTCCCTTCGAGCTCGACCGCGGGACCGCCGCCCTCTACCACCTCGACGAGGCCCAAGGGAAGACGGTGCACGACGCGCGCGGTCGCTCGGACGGCGTCCGGCGCTTCGGCGGCGACCCCGCGGGTCCGCGCTGGAGCCGCCGCAGCCCCTTCTGACTGGCGCGCGTGCGCCATGCTTGCGGCGTGGACGTCGCCTTCCGCGGGCTCGTGCCGGGCCGGTTCCTCACCCGACCCAACCGGTTCGTCGCCGAGGTCGAGATCGGCCGGCGCCGGGCGTTCGCGCACGTGCCGAACGCGGGGCGGCTGCGGGAGCTGTTCGCGCCGGGCGTCGAGGTGCGTCTCGCGTCCCACGGGGGCGAGCGGCGCACGGCCTACGACCTCGTGCTCGTGCGGATCCCGCCCGAGGAGCGGGGCCCGGGCGAGGGCGAGTGGGCCTGCGTGGACTCTCGCCTGCCGCCCCGCGTGCTCGCCGCCGCGATGGCGCGGTGCGCCGTGCCGGGGCTCGAGGGCGGCCGGGTGGTGCGGACCGAGCCGCGCCTGGGCGCGGGACGGGCGGATCTGCTCGTCGCTGGGCCGGGGTGGGAGGCCCTGGTCGAGACGAAGTCGGTGACGCTCGTGCGCGCGGGGGCTGGGCTGTTCCCCGACTCGCCGTCCGTGCGCGGCGCTCGCCACGCCTCGGATCTCGCGCTCGAGCGGGGGCGCAGGCGGCTCGTGGTGTTCGTCATCCAGCGCCCCGACTGCCGGGCGGTGCGGGTGAACGAGCCGGCGGACCCGGCCTTCGCGACGGCCGTCCGTCGGGCCGAGCGGCGGGGCGTCGAGCTCCTCGCCGGGGTCTGCGAGGTCGGGCCGGAGGGGATCGCCTGGCGCGAGGCTCTGCCCATCGAGCGCTACCGCCCGGACGCCCCGGCCACGGACCTCCCGGATCAGGTCCGGCCGGGGCTCCGCTTGCTCGTGTGCGGCTCGAGCCCGGACCGCTACTCGGCGTGGTACGGCATGCGCTTCGCGCACCCCCGCGATCGCTTCTGGCCAGCGATGCGCGCGGCGGGGCTCGTGCCGGCCTCGAGCGGTCCGGGGGAGGAGGCGTGGCTGTGCCGCGAGCTCGGCATCGGGTTCACCCACCTCGTGGGCCCGGCGGAGGCGAGCCGGCCGGCGGCCTGGGCCGAGGGGGCCGAGCGCGTTCGGTCCCTGGTGCGCGCCATCCGGCCGCAGGCGGTCTGCCTCGTCGGCCTGCGGGGCGCCCGAGCGGTCTTCGGGCCAGACGCCCGGCCGGGTCCGCAGCCCCCGCTCGAGGGTGTGCCTTGCTTCGCCGTGCCGGCGACGGACGGTCGCGGTCCCGCCCGCCCCCGCGAGCTCGCCGGCTGGTTCCGCGCCCTCGCGGACTGGCTCGCGGCGGCGTGACCGAGCCTCGCCCGGATAGGGCTGCGGGCTCCCCGTGGTGGGATGCTGGATGCGTGCCGCGGTTCGTCCTCCACGTGGATCTCGACCAGTTCATCGCCGCCGTGGAGCTGCTGCGCCACCCCGAGCTCCGGGGCAAGCCGGTGGTGGTGGGCGGCGACGGTGACCCGACGAAGCGCGGCGTCGTCTCCACCGCCTCCTACGAGGCCCGGGCCTACGGTATCCGCTCGGGGATGCCGCTGCGCACGGCGTACAAGCGGTGCCCGGAGGCGGTGTTCCTGCCCGTGGACGCGGAGGCGTACCTCGCGGCCTCGCGGGAGGTCATGGCCACGCTGCGGGGCTTCCCCGCCGTCGTGGAGGTCGCCGGGTGGGACGAGGCCTACCTCGAGGTCGAGACCGAGGACCCGGAGTCGTTCGCGCGCCGGATCCAGCGAGCGGTGCTCGAGCGGACGGGGCTCTGGTGCACCGTGGGGATCGGGGACAACAAGCTCAGGGCCAAGATCGCGGCGGGGTTCGGCAAGCCGGCGGGCGTGTTCCGCCTCACCCGCGAGAACTGGGACGAGGTCGTCGGCGGCCTCGCGCCCGACGTGCTGTGGGGCATCGGGCGCAAGACCGCGCGGAAGCTCGAGGCGCTCGGGATCCGCACCGTCGTGGAGCTCGCCCGGGCCGACGAGGGGCTGCTCGCCGAGCGGTTCGGCCCGAGGATCGGACCTTGGCTGCGGACGCTCGCGACCGGCGAGGACCGGACCCCGGTGAGCGCCGAGCCCCCCGTCCCGAAGGGTCGGGGGCGCGAGCGGACGTTCCAGCGCGACCTGACGGACCCGGCGGAGATCCGTCGCGAGGTCGCTCGCCTCGCCCGCGAGGTGCGCGAGGACGTGCTCGCGGAGGGGCGCCCGATCGCTCGCGTCGTCCTGAAGGTGCGGTTCGCGCCCTTCACCACGGTCACCCACGGCGCGCCCGTGTCGCCGCCCACGCTCGAGGTCGCCGAGCTCGAGCGGGCGGCCCTCGCCGCGCTCGAGCGCTTCGAGCTCGATCGGCCGGTGCGGCTCCTCGGGGTCCGGGTCGAGATGACGCCGCCCTGAGGCGAGCCTCGGGCCGCGCCGAGCGTCAGGCGTCGGCGGGGAGCAGCGTGAAGCGACCGCCCTGCAGCGGGGCGATCGCACGGAAGGCGCGCTCCTCGAAGGTGAACAGGCGCCGGGTGCGGAAGCGGGCGGCGAGGACCACGACCGAGGCGTCGGCGAGGTCGAGGTCCTGGTAGCGGCGGGGGAGCTCGGCCGCGGCGCGGAGCTCGGTGGGGATGAGCGTCTCGACCTGGAACGCTCCGGAGGCGAGATCGTCGAGGAAGGCGAGCTCGGTCTCGACGCCGAGGCGGGTGAGGATCAAGAAGTCCGCCTCGGCGGCCGCGAAGGCCGGGACGACGAGGGGCTCCCGTGTGCCGAGCAGGATCTCGACGACGGCGGCGTGATCGGGGTCACGGCGGTCCGCCTGACTGTGGAGGGGGCCGGCGTCGACGATGATCGTCACGACCGCGGGCGGAGCGTGGTGGCGAGGAGCTCCTCGGCGAGCCGGCCCACGAGCTCCCCGGTGCCCTCGCCCGCGCCCAGGCTGCGGAAGCGCCGGGGGCGCCGCGACGTGACGCGGCGGATCCCCTCCCGGATCAACTCGGACTGCGAGCGCCCGGTCTCGGCGGCCGTGCGGCGGAGGGCCTCGGCTTCCTCTTCGCTCAGGTAGACGGTGGTCTTCCGCATGACACCTGTGGGGTACCACCTGTCCTCGGCCCGACGGGGAAGACAGGCCTCACCACAGCGCGAAGTACGCCTCACGCAGGAGCCGATGTCGGGTGTCCTCGTCGGTGCCCTCGTACAGGTCGCCCTGCGCCGCAGCCCGCAGCACGGCCGCGACCGTCCCCTCCGGCGCGGACATCGTCTCCGCGACGTGGGGGACGAGCCACTCCTCCCAGTCCGAGCCCTCCTCGGCGAGGGCCTCCGCGACCGCGTACGCCCAGCTCCGTTCCGTGGGGAGGATCCGCTCGTGGCCGCGGAGGATCAGATCCCGGGGTCCGTCGGCGGCCTGCCCGCGGTAGGGCGGTAGGCCCATGCTCTCCCAGGAGGCGACGTAGGTCTCGACGAAGGCGGCCTCGTCGGTCTCCTGCGAGTCGGCCGGCGCCCACGCCCCGAACAGCGGGAACTCCGGATCGAGGTCGGAGTCATCCAGGCAGAAGTCGCCGCGCTCGCCGAGCACGAGCGACCGCATCCCCCAGACGCCCGAGACCATGCTGCTCGGGTTCCCGCACCGCACCTCCCAGCGGAAGTCGTCGCCGAGGATCCGCTCCAGGGTCCCGACCACGCCGATCTCCGCGAAGAGGGCCTCTTGCTCCTCCTCCGAGAGGACCTCCTCGATCGCGCGGTCGAACTCCGACCGGACGGATCCCCGCCGGGCCGGCTCGTCCTCCCTCGCGAGGAAGACCTGCCCGGGGACGTCGAGCCCCTCGACGGGCTGGAGCGCCGCGTCGAGCCTGGCCCCGATCGCCCGGAGGTCGATCCGAGCGAGCAGCCGTTGGATGATCCTCTCCGTCGCCATGGCTCCTCCTTCCGATGATGTCGTCCGGTCCGGCCGCGGACTAGAAGTCGTCCATGAGCCGCCAGGCCTCCTCGCGGTTCGTGTGGGGCGCGAGGTCGACGGGCATCCCGCACTCCGAGCAGATCGGGCCGAACGTCCCGTCGAGCAGCGCGAGCTCGAACCGGTGCGGCGCCACCTTCGGCGGGGGGACGGCGAAGGTCCAGGTGATGCGGTAGTGCCCCTGCGCCGCCCCCTCGGGGTCCGAAGCCTCGTAGCGATCCCGGGCGCTTTGGGCCTCCGTCGAGGACCAGTACGTGCCGAGCAGCGTGCGCGTCGGCACGTGCTCGAGGTGGAAGCGGATCGGCCCCCTGGGGGCCTCCCGCCCCTCGCGGTCCTTCTCGTCGGTCATCATCCCCACCTCCTCGCCGGATGCCCTCGACACCTCCGGCGGGGCGGGGATGGGCCGCGAGAACGAAGAAGCTCGCCGGCCATCGGGCAGGCGAGCTCCGCCTCGGACACTTCGTTGCCGCAGGCCAGGGGCCTACGGCCACATCCTCGCCGTCGCGAGAGGCACCTTGGGTGTCCGTCCCAGGTTGCCGGGCTCGGCCCTACGCCGAGCCACTCCCGATGCGAGGCGCATCATAGCAAGGGGCGCCGACACGGCAAGCGCCGCGCGCCCGGGTGATCACGCAGGGGGTGCCTCCCGTGGACGGCTCGATCGCGGTCGGGACGAGCGGCTGGTCCTACGACGACTGGGCGGGGGCCTTCTACCCCGAGGGGCTCCCACGCTCGCGCTGGCTCGAGCACTACGTCACCCGGTTCCCGACGGTCGAGGTGAACGCCACCTTCTACCGCCTGCCGTCGGAGGCGATGGTGCGCCGCTGGCGCGAGCTCGCACCGCCCGGGTTCCGGTTCGTGGTGAAGGGCAGCCGCGTCATCACCCACCTCCGGCGCCTCGAGGACTGCGAGGAGGAGCTCGGGCGGTTCCTCGAGCGGGTCCGGGGGCTCGGGCCCGCGCTGCGGGTGATCCTGTGGCAGCTCCCGCCCTCGCTCCAGCTCGACCCAGCGCGGCTCGAGGGGTTCCTCGCGCTCCTGGATCGCGAGACCGTGGACGTGCGGCACGCGGTCGAGTTCCGCCACCCCTCGTGGCTCGTCGAGGGGGCCTTCGCGGTGCTCCGCGCGCACGGCGTCGCGCACGTCGCGGTGAGCTCGACGCGGATGCCGCGTGACTTCACCGTGACGGCGGATCTCGTCTACGCGCGGTTCCACGGGCTCGGGGGCGGGTACGCGCACGACTACTCGGCCGAGGAGCTCGCGCCGTGGGTCGCCTTCCTGCTCGAGGCCCACGCGCGCGGGCTCGAGGGGTACGCCTTCTTCAACAACGATGCCCGGGCGCGGGCGCCGAAGAACGCCACCGAGCTCATCCAGGCCCTCGGTCCCGCGGCGGTCGCCTGGCCGAGCCATCGCGCGGATCCAGGCGGAGCGGCTCAGAGCTCGTCGGGCCCGATCACGTAGCCCAGCCGAGCAGCGCCGCGGCGGAGCCGCCGGTCGAGCGTCAGGAGGCGGCAGCCGAGGAGCTCAGCGAGGGCGAGGTACTCGGCATCGTAGGTCTTCGCGAGGCCGAGGTCGTCGGCGATCCGCCAGGCCGTCTCGGCCAGGCGCCGGTGGCGTCGCTCGCGGATGGGGGCGCGACGGAGCGCCTCGAGCGCCCTCCGCGCGAGGCCGCCCGAGACCTCGCCACGCCACACCGACTCGTGGAGCACCGAGAGCGCCTCCGACCACAAGAGCGGCGGCGCCACGAGGTCATCCCTCAGGACGTCGAACCCTCCGGGAGCGCTGCACGCGGCGAGCGCCACGCTCGCGTCGATCACGAGCATCAACGTTCCTTCCGGGAGCGACGGACCAGGCGCGCCCAGTCCGGCTGCGGCTCTCCCGTCCACGTGCGCCGCCAGGCCGGGGGCAGGGGCAACGAGCCCTCCGCGGACAGGATCTGCTCGAGGTCCGCCTCCTCGATCAGGTGCTGGGTGCCGATCTTCCGCGCCCGCAGCTTCCCGGAACGGATCCAGCGGCGAACCGTCTCCGCGTTCCGGCCGAGACGCTTCGCGGCCTCGGGGACCGTCAGCATCGTAGTAGCATGCTACACCCTCAGCCGAGGATCCGGGCGTCCCCGTAACCGGCGGCGAGCTCGGCGTGCTCCGCGAACCGGCGTGGATGGAACTGGGCGAGGGCTGGATCCGCCGGTCCCCCGAGGACCAGGTCCGCCACGTGGCGCCCGAGGGCCGGCGCGAGCTTGAACCCATGCCCGCTCGTGCCCGCGTCCACGAAGAGGCCCGGCGCGATCTCCCCGATCACCGGCTGCCAGTCGGGGCTCACGTCGTAGAGGCTCGCCCAGCCGCCCCGCGCCTGCGCACGCTCCAGGGCCGGGACGCGCCGCACGATCCGGGCCGCGAGGTCGTCCCGCTCGGGATCGGCGAGGGTCTCGGCGAAGGCGTCGGGATCGGCCGGCGGTCCGGCGTGGAGCGGTCCGACGAGGAAGAGTTCCTCGCCCTCGGGACGGAAGTAGTAGCCGTTCGGCAGGTCACCGTGGGCCGGCACGCGCTCGGCGCCGCCCCAGGCGAAGGTAGCGACGATGTGTCGCTCGACCGTGAGGGGGAGCTCGACGCCGACGGCGGCGGCGAGCGGCCTCGTCCACGGCCCCGCGGCGAGGAGCACCCGGGCGCAGGTGACGCGCTCGCCGTCGTCCAGCTCGAGGGACCAGCCCGAGCCCCGCGGGCCGATGACCACGACCCGGCGCCCGAAGCGCGTCTCGCAGCCGAGCTCGCGGGCGCGCTCGAGGAGCCCGGTGGTCACGAGGACGGGGTCCGCGTACCCCGCGTCGAGCTCGAAGGCCCCGAGGGCCACCCCGGTGAGGTCGAACGCCGGCCACCGCGCCGCGACCTCCTCCGGTGTGAGGAGCTCGGTCCGGATGCCCTGGGCGTTCAGCCGCGGCACGACCTCGCGCACGGCCGGCTCGTCCTCGGGCGGGTGGAGCACGAGCAGGCCGGTGGCGCGGAACCCGCTCTCGCGCCCCGTGTGCTCGGGGAACGAGCGGATCATGGCGATGGCTTCGCGGGCGACCTCCGCGAGGAAGGCGTTCGTGTAGTAGGCACGGCAGATCGCGCTCGAGCGACCGGTGGGCCCGCAGGCCGGGCCGCGGGGGTCCACGACGAGCGCGCGCGCCCCTCGCGAGGCGAGGTGGAACGCGGCCGCGGCGCCGTGGACCCCGGCGCCCACGATCGCGACGTCGCAGCTTGGCATGGACCGCGGGTGCGGCTCTACCGGGTCCGCGGGAAGCCCAGGTCCACCGCGCTCGTCTCGGGGTCGGGCCAGCGGACCGTCACGGCCTTCTCGCGCGTCCAGAAGTGGAACCCCTCGGGGCCGTACATCTTGCTGTCCCCGAACAGCGAGTCCTTCCAGCCGCCGAAGGAGTAGAAGGCGAGGGGCACGGGGATCGGGACGTTGATGCCGACCATCCCGGCCTCGACCTCGAACACGAAGCGCCGAGCCGCGCCGCCGTCCCGGGTGAAGATGGCCGCGCCGTTGCCCCAGCGGTTCCGCGCGATGAGCCCGACGGCCTCCTCATAGGTCTTCACGCGCACGACCGTCATGACCGGCCCGAAGATCTCGTCCTTGTAGCAGTCCATGTCGGTCGTGACGTGGTCGATGATGGACGGCCCCACGAAGAAGCCGGTGCCCCACAGGGGGTGCTCCCGGCCGTCCACGAGGACCTGGGCGCCCTGCTCGCGCGCGCTGTCGAGGTACGAGACGACCCGGTCGCGGTGCTCGCGGGTGACGAGCGGCCCCATCTGGCTCTCGGGGTCCATGCCGTCGCCGACCTTCAGCTTCGCGGTCCGCTCGAGGATCGCCTCCATGAGGGGGTCGGCGATGTCGCCCACCGGGACCACCGTGGCGATCGCCATGCAGCGCTCGCCGGCCGAGCCGTAGACCGCGGAGACCGCGGCGTCGGCCGCCATGTCGATGTCGGCGTCGGGCAGCACGATCATGTGGTTCTTCGCGCCGGCGAGGGCCTGGACCTTCTTCCCGTGGGCGGCCGCGGTCGCGTAGACGTACTTCGCGATGGGCGTGGAGCCGACGAAGCTCACGGCCTTGATGTCCGGGTGCTCGAGGATCCTATCCACGACGACCTTGTCCCCCTGGACGACCTGGAACACGCCGTCGGGGAGCCCCGCGTCGCGGAAGGCTTCCGCCAGCATGATCGAAGCCCCCGGATCGCGCTCCGAGGGCTTGAGGATGAAGCAGTTCCCGCAGGCCATGGCCGCCGCGCACATCCACATGGGGACCATGGCGGGGAAGTTGAACGGCGTGATCCCGGCGACCACGCCGAGGGGCTGGCGTACCGAGAACAGGTCGTAGCCCGTGGTGACCTGCTCGCTGTAGTCGCCCTTGAGCAGGTGCGGCATCCCGGCGGCGAACTCCAGGAGCTCGACGCCCCGCTCCACCTCGGCGAGCGCGTCGAACAGACACTTGCCGTGTTGCCGCACGATGACCTTCGCGATGTCGGTCTTGCGCTGGTCGAGCACCTCACGCATCCGGAAGAAGAGCGCCGAGCGCTTCGACAGCGGCATGGCCCGCCACTCGGGGAACGTCTCCTTGGCGATCTCGACGGCCCGGTCGAGCTCCTCGACCGTGGCGAAGTCCACCTCGTGGGTCTGCTCGCCGGTGACCGGGTTGTACACGGGCCCGGTGCGACCGGACTCCCCGGGTACGACCTTGCCGCCGATCCAGTGGCTGATCCGCTCCACGACCCCTCAGCTCCTTCCCCTGGCTCGATCCGCCCTGTTCCGAGGATGGTACCGGCATCCGCGCCGGAAGGGGGACTGGACGGTCCGGCCCACCCGACGGCGCGGGCCCCGCCACCCGGGCCGACCGCCGGCCGATAGACTCCGGGGAGACGCAAGGAGGGCGAGATGAGCGAGCTCAGCGCGCAGGAGATCGTGGATCTCTGCATCCGGCACACGTTGTACGACTGGCAGGCCCAGAAGGCCGTGAACCCCATCCCCGTCGGGACGGCCAAGGGCTGCGAGTTCTGGACCGTGGATGGGAAGCGCTACCTGGACTTCAACAGCCAGCTCATGGGGGTGAACATCGGCCACGGCGACCCCCGGATCGTGCGGGCCATCAAGGAGCAGGCCGAGAGGCTCGCCTACATCACGCCGTTCGCGGCCACCGAGGTCCGGGCCAAGCTCGGCCGGAAGATGGCCGAGATCATGCCGGGCGACCTCGACAAGGTCTTCTTCACGCTGGGCGGGGCCGAGGCGAACGAGAACGCGATCCGGATCGCCCGCATGGTCACGGGCCGGCACAAGATCCTCGCGCGCTACCGCTCCTACCACGGGGCCACGTACGCGACGATCTCCCTCACCGGCGATCCGCGGCGGTGGGCGAACGAGCCGGGGATGCCGGGGGTCATCCACGTGCTCGACCCGTACCACGGGCCGCAGCGTCCGGTGGACGACGCCGAGACGGCCCTGCGGTACCTCGAGGAGGTGATCCAGCTCGAGAACCCGGACTCGATCGCGGCGTTCATCCTCGAGCCGGTCACCGGGACCAACGGCATCCTCATCCCGCCCGACGGGTACCTGCAGGGCGTGCGCGAGCTCTGCGACCGGTACGGGATCCTCATGATCGCCGACGAGGTGATGTCCGGGTTCGGGCGCACCGGCGAGTGGTTCGCGGTGAACCACTGGGGCGTCGTGCCGGACATGATCACGATGGCCAAGGGCCTCACGTCCTCCTACGTGCCGCTCGGCGCGGTGGGGATGCGTCCGAAGGTCTACGAGTACTTCGACGAGCACGTCTACTACGGCGGGCTCACGTACAACTCGCACCCGCTCGCGCTCGCCACGGCCCTCGCGATGATCGAGGCCTACGAGCAGGACGGGATCTTCGAGCACGTCCGCAAGATGGGCGAGGTCATGCGGCGGCACCACCAGGAGCTGAAGGACCGGCACCCGAGCGTGGGGCACGTCCGCAACATCGGGCTGTTCGGGATCATCGAGCTCGTCCGGGACCGCAGCACGATGGAGCCGATGGCCCCCTTCAACGGCACGAGCGAGGAGATGAAGGCCGTCGCGCGCTACCTGGACGAGCACGGGCTGTTCACCTTCGTCCGGTGGCACACGATCATGACGAACCCGCCGCTCATCATCACCGAGGAGCAGCTCGCCGAGGGCTTCGAGATCATCGACGGCGCGCTCGAGCTCGCCGATCGCGCGGTCGCGTAACCCCGCCGCGTTGACCGCGGCGCTCCCGGTGGTGCACGATCGCCCCGGGGTCGTGGCCCGCCGGCCTGGGTCGTGGCCCGCGTCGCCGAGGACCGATGGGGCGGGGAGGCTCGCGCGTCGTGTCGTGGCCGTTCGCGATGCTGCTCGTCGCGATCGGCGGTTGTGCGGCGACGGTCGGGGTCGCCCTCGGCTGGTGGGACGCTCGGGCCGTCCGGACCACCGAGATCTTCGGGCGCGAGATCGTGGACGAGCGCTTCCTCGCGGGGTGGAACGCCTGGCCGGGCGTCCTCGCCCTCGCCTCCGGGCTCGCCGCGGTGGCGATCGCGGCCATCGGCGCGCGGAGCGGCCCTGCCCGGCCAGGGGGCCTGTGCGCGCTCTCGCTCGCGTGCGGACTCCTCGTCGCCGCTGGTGCGGCGCTCGCGGGGGTGGCCGGGGTGGCCGCGGCCGAGCGGGCGCTCGCGGGGGTCGGGGACACGGTCGAGGTCTCCCCCGCGGGCGGGTCGGTACTCTCCGGGCTCGGGGGGCTGCTCGTCCTCGTCGGCGGGGGAGCCGGGCTGATCGGCCGTCGCGCGTCTCGGGCCCCCGGCCTTTAGGATGCCCCCGTGCGGGTCGCTCTCTGCCAGATGAACAGCCGGGCCGACGTGGCGGCCAACGAGGAGCAGGCCGTTGCGCTCCTCGAGGAGGCCGCCGCCGGCGGCGCCGACCTCGCGTGCCTGCCGGAGGTGTGGCCGTGCCAGGGCCAGGCCCCCGAGGTCCGCGCCGCGGCCGAGCCGATCCCGGGCCGCCGGACCGAGCTCCTCGCGGAGGTCGCGCGGCGTCACCGCATGTGGGTGCACGGCGGGAGCCTCATCGAGCTCGACGGGGAGCGGCTGTACAACACGAGCGTGCTCTTCGACCGCCGCGGGCGGATCGTGGCCACCTACCGGAAGATCCACCTCTTCGACGCGGACCCGCCGGGCGGGCAGCCGAGCCGCGAGTCCTTCCTCTACGCGCCGGGCGAGCAGGTGGTGACGGCGGAGACGGAGTTCGGCCGTGCTGGGATGTCCATCTGCTACGACGTGCGCTTCCCCGAGCTGTACCGGGCGCTCGTCGCTCAGGGGGCGACGATCCTGTTCGTCCCCGCCTCCTTCCGGTACGAGACCGGGCAGGACCACTGGGAGGTCCTCGTCCGGGCCCGGGCGATCGAGAGCCAGTGCTTCGTGTTGGCCGCCGCCCAGTGGGGCACGTGGGGCCCGCCGGGGCGGGAGCGTCGGACCTTCGGCAACGGCCTCGCCGTGGACCCCTGGGGACGGGTGCTCGCCCGCGCGCCCGAGGGGGTCGGGGTGGCCTTCGCCGAGTGCGACCTGGACGAGGTCGGCCGCGTCCGCGAGATCCTGCCCTCGCTGCGGCACCGGCGCCTCGGTCCCGCCTGCTGATCCGGGCCGCTCGCCCCGGCCCTCGTGGACCGCCTTCCGCCCTCGGTCGAAGGTCCTATGCGCCCCCGCGCCCCCGCTGCCGATACCTGGGTCGAAGGGTTGGTCCCGACAAAGGCAAACCGCCGGGAACGGCGGGACGCAAAGCTCCGGGCCCCACCGCTCGAAGGAGCGCGGGCGGCCGAGCTACCGAAGGACCGGCGCTCCACCTGGAGCCCGGCCGGGACCCAAGGTGGAGGGCGAGATGGGCAGGTGTGCGATCAGCCGGAGCGGCCGGGCCGCGGCCGGCCACCTGCTCGTCCTCGCGCTGCTCGCCACGGGTGTCGAGACCGACCACGCCCGAGCCGCCGCGGCGCACCGGCGCGCGGAGCGGCTCCTCGCGCTCACGAACGCGGTCCGTGTCGACCACGACCGTCGTGCGCTCGCGCTCGATGCGCGGCTGTCCCGGTACGCGAAGCGGCACAGCCGCGCGATGGCGGAGGCGGGGGAGCTGTTCCACTCCCGGGACCTCAGGGCGGCGCTGGACGGTCTGGACTGGTCGGTGGGGGGCGAGAACGTGGGCGTCGGCTCCTCCCTCACCGACCTCCAGGGCGCCTTCCTGGCGTCGAAGCCGCACCGCCGGAACATCCTGCGGAGGGCGTACGACCACGCGGCCATCGGGATCGTGCGGTCAGACGGGAGACTCTGGGTGACGGTCATCTTCTACGGCTAGCCCCTCCCGACCTAGCTGTAGAGGCGAGGAGCCCCGGCCCTGCCGGGGCTCCTCTCCGTCCCGGGCCCGCTCCAGGTCCTCGGGGCGGTCCACGTCGGGCGGGGCCGGCTCGTCGATCTCGATCCAGGCGACGGCCTCGGGGTGGGCCTCGAGCCAGGCCCGCGCCCCCACGTCCCCCCGGAGCTCGCCGAGCTCGGGCCAGATCCGGCGGGCGAGGAGCGCGGGGCCGGGGCCGTCGCGGAACCGCAGGCGGACCGCGGCGGGCCTGGGGTCCTCCCGGTACGCGCGGACGAGCGCGCGGACGTGCTCGGCGCGGATGCCCGGCTGGTCCGCGAGGAGCACGACCGCGGCCGCCGAGTCGGACGAGCACGCCGCGAGCCCCTCGGCGAGGGAGCTCGCCTGTCCCTCGGCGTAGCGCGGGTTGCGCACCACCCGGGCGTGTGGGGGCAGCGCGAGGGCCGCCTCGACGGCGTCGGCGTCGTGGCCGAGGACGACGACGACCTCGTCCACCTCGCCCGCGGCCGCGTCGATCGGATGCTGCACGAGGGGCTTCCCGCGAACGGTCGCGAGCTGCTTCGTGCCGCCGAAGCGCGAGCCGGCCCCGGCGGCGAGCACGACGGCCGAGATCCTCCCGCTCCCCACGCCGGCGACCGTACCAGGCGGATGTCGGGGGTCACCGCGGTGGGGTAGGGTTCGCGCCGATGCGAGGGTTCCAGGGCCGCGTGGCGCTCGTGACCGGGGCGGGCAGCCCGACGGGGATCGGGTTCGCGTGCGCCCGCGCGATCGGGCGCGAGGGCGCGGCGGTCGCGGTGACCTCGACCACGGAGCGGATCTTCGAGCGCGCGGCGGAGCTCGAGGCCGAGGGGATCCCGGCGGCGGGCTTCGTCGCGGACCTCACGGACCCCGCCGCCGCCGAGGCGCTCGTGGGCGCCGTGCTCGAGCGCTTCGGGCGCCTCGACATCCTCGTGAACAACGCGGGGATGTTCCAGACCGGGCACGACGACGACCAGGGCGGCGCCGTCGTCGCGGAGCTCGCGCCGGAGCGCTTCCGCCGCGACATCGACCTCAACCTCATGACGGCCTTCCACGTGAGCCGGGCCGCGCTCCCGGGCATGGTCGAGCGGGGCTACGGGCGGATCGTGATGGTGAGCTCGGTGACGGGGCCGGTGGTCACGAACCCCGAGAGCGCCGGGTACAGCGCGGGCAAGGCCGGGATGGACGGGCTCATGCGGGTCATCGCCATCGAGAACGCCCGGTACGGGATCACCTGCAACTCCGTCCAGCCGGGGTGGATCGCCACGGGCTCGCAGCTGCCCGAGGAGGCGATCGCCGGCCGCAACACCCCGATCGGCCGGAGCGGCACCCCCGAGGAGATCGCGGAGGTCGTGGCGTTCCTGTGCTCGGAGGGCGCGAGCTACCTCACCGGTCAGGCGATCGCCGTGGACGGCGGCAACACGATCCAGGAGTACAAGGGGCCTCGCGAGGCCTGGTACTGAGCACTCAGCGAGCCGGCCGGGTCGGGCGGTCGTGGATCGGCCCCGGGCGGTCCCGGAGGAACCCGCCTGCTCGGCCCCGCCGCACCGCCACGATCTCGGCGACGATCGCCGCGGCGATCTCCTCGGGCCCCTCGGCGCCGAGGTCCAGACCCGCGGGCGCCCGGAGCCGGCCGAGGTCGCCCTCGCCGATCTCCATCCCATCCTCGCGGAGCTCCTGCAGGAGGCGCTCGGTGCGGGCCCGCGGGCCGAGCATCGAGATCGCTCGCACCGGCGAGCGCAGCAGGGCCCGCAGGTAGTCCTTGTCCGCGAGGAAACGGTGGGTCATGACGACGGCGAAGGTCCGCTCGTCCAGGGGCGCGCGCTCGGCGACCTGGTCGGGGCGCTCGAGCGCCACGAAGCCGGCGGCCCCGGGGAAGCGCTCGCGGGTGAGGAAGGCCGGGCGGTCGTCCACCACGATCGGGCTCCACCCGAGGTTCGCCGCGGCCGCGACGAGGGGCCCGGCATCGTGCCCGGCCCCGCAGATCACCAGGCGCAGCGGCGGCTCGAGGACCTCCACGAAGGCCCGCACCCCACCGGGGAGCTCGCGGACCTCGGAGCGCTCGGCGGCGAGGAGCTCCCGCGCGGCCTCGGCGGCCGCCTCGTCCACGGCCGGGTCGCCGAGGGAGCCCCGCCGCTCGCCCTCCGGGGTCACGAGGAGCCGGTTCCCCTGCTCGACGCCGGGGGTCGCGGCCTCGAGGACCGTGACCATCGAGATCGGCCGCTCCCGCTCGAGAGCCATCCGGAGCGCCCCCGCGACCTCGACGGCCTTCTCCGCGGGCTCGACGAACAGCTCCATCGCGCCGTTGCAGCCGAGGCCCCAGCCCCACACGGTGTCGTCGTCGGCGGTGAGGTCGAAGGAGACGACCCGGGCCTGTCCCTCACGCATCACGATGCGGGCGACGTCGGCGACGTCGCCCTCCAGGCATCCGCCGCTGATGTTGCCGATCGGCGCCCCCTCCTCCGGCACGAGGAGCCTCGCCCCCGGGCGCCGGTACGTGGAGCCGCGCACGGCCACGATGGTGGCGAGGGCGAGCCGCTCGCCCCGGGCCGAGAGCGACTCGATCGCGGCGAGCACGTCGGTGAGCTCGCTCATGCCGGGATGGTACGCCAGGGCCGCCGAACGGGGGATCGCTCAGGCCGGGTCGCCGAGGAGGAGGGCGTCGAGCTCGCGCTCGCGTCGGAGCGCCCGCGCGTACCAGCCCCCGCGCTCGAGGAGCTCCGCGTGGGTGCCGCGCTCGAGCACCCGCCCCCCGGCGAGGACGACGATCTCGTCCATCGGCTCGAGCCCCGCCAGGCGGTGGGTGACGAGCACGAGGGTCCGGCCGCGGGTGGCGGCGAGGAGCTCTCGCAGGAAGGCGTCCCCGCCGGCGACGTCGAGGTGCTCGCGGGGCTCGTCGAGCACGAGGACCGGAGCACCTGCGAGCAGGACCCGGGCGAGGGCCAGGCGCTGGCGCTCGCCCCCCGACATCCTCGCGCCGTGCTCGCCCACCATCGTGCGCAGCCCCTCGGGGAGCCCCTCGACCCAGGCGAGGAGCCCCGCGCGTGCGAGGGCGTCGCGCAGCTCCGGCTCGGTGGCCCTCGGCCGCGCGATCCGTAGGTTCTCCTCGACCGTCGTGTCGAACACGTGGGCGCGCTGCTCCATGAGCCCGACGATCCGGCGCACCTCCTCGGGGGCGATCCGGCGCGCGTCCACGCCGTCCACGAGGTAGCTCCCCTCCTCGGGCTCGAGGAACCGCGCGAGCGTGAAGGCCAGGGTGGTCTTGCCGGCGCCGCTCGGTCCGACGACCGCGACCCGCCGACCGGGCGGGAGCTCGAGCAAGACCCCGCGGAGCGCCGGCCCGTCCCCGGTCGGCCACCGGACCGTGATCCCCCGCAGCTCGAGGCGGGGGACGCCGCCCGGCGCGGGCAGGGGGTCGGGGGGCTCGGGCACGGGCTCTGGCGCGTCGAGGACCTCGACCACCCGGCGGGCGGCCTCGCGCACCCGGCGCAGGTGCTGGGCCGCCGTGGGCAGGAGCGCGACGAGCTCGAAGGCCGCGAGGGGCGCGAGCACCGCCACGGCGAGCAGCGCGCCGTCCAGCCTCCCCGCCCGCACCGCCGCGGTCCCGGCGACGAGGCACCCGACCACGGTGAGGCCCGTCGCGAGCGAGATCGTCGCGGCGCCGAGCCCCGCGGCGAGG
>FWWM01001762.1_pt1 | contig 63570 bp, 54 predicted proteins | sample 2228351 | NCBI WGS metagenome assembly FWWM01 (sample SAMEA103939774, study PRJEB20133) | metagenome
CAGAGAGGGTCCGCAGATTGCGCAGATTGCGCAGAGAGGGTCCGCAGATTGCGCAGATTGCGCAGAGAGGGTCCGCAGATTGCGCAGATTGCGCACAGAGGGTCCGCAGATTACGCAGATTGCGCAGAGAGGGTCCGCAGATTGCGCAGATTGGGCAGAGAGGGTCCGCAGATTGCGCAGATTGGGCAGAGAGGGTCCGCAGATTGCGCAGATTGCGCAGAGAGGGTCCGCAGATTGCGCAGATTGGGCAGAGAGGGTCCGCAGATTACGCAGATTGGGCAGAGAGGGTCCGCAGATTACGCAGATTGGGCAGAGAGGGTCCGCAGATTACGCAGATTGCGCAGAGAGGATCCGCAGATTGCGCAGATGACGCAGATTATGCAGATTGCGCACAGGCCGAGATTATCTCCAGCCAGCCGCATACCAGAGCAGATATGATTCTACCTGGGCACGCCAGTAGGGCTCGTCGTGAGCGCCTGAATTGAGGTGCCATTCGTGAGTCCATTCATAACGGGTCAAGGCTTGCTCCAGGAGCAGGGCAAAGTTGCGTTCCCGATCATTTTCACCGATGTCCAGGTAAATGCGCGGTCGTAAGTCGGGCGGAATCCTCTGTAAGCGCTGCTTAAAAGTCAGGCGATCCACATCAAAGATGGCAGGGGAGTGCAGACCGATCGAGGCGAACAGCTCAGGGTGGGTCAGGCCAAGTTGAAAGGCCCAGCCACCGCCGCGGGAGAGACCGCCGATAGCCCGAAACGGTCGCTCGGCCCGAATGGGGAAGCGCTGCTCCACGTGAGGCATGACCTCATTCAGGAGATACTGACCAAAACGCAGGCCCACTTCCAGATTCCAGTAGCGATCTTCGGGGAAGACCATGATAAAGGGAGAAATGACTCCGTCGCCGATCAGGCGGTCGGCGGTTGCAGGAGCGCCCAGGCGTACCCACTGGTCAGCGGTGTAGGTCTGGCCATGCAACAGGTAGAGCACCGGATAGCGCTGATCGGGGGATTCATCGTAGCAGGGAGGCAGGTATACGAGGAAAGCAGTAGGGCGAATTGGGGTGGGCACTTCGCCGGTCACCAGTTGACCAGGTTGCTGCAGACAAGAACGTGGCGTGGGCGAGGCAACGATCGGCGGGGTGAGTGACGGCAAGACAACAGGCAGGGAAACCGGCCCGGAAGTCGGCTGAGGGGTGAACAGGCCTGCAGGAGCAGGCGTAGAAGTGCTGGCCCTGGGGTGGAAGAGAGGAACACAGGCCAGAAGAAACCAAGCCAGGAAAACCAACCCGGGCCAGAGACGAAATGGTGCTTGACGCGCGCTCACGTTTCCGATTATACTCAGGGCCGACGGGGTGTGGCGCAGTCCGGTAGCGCACCGCGTTTGGGACGCGGGGGTCGTCGGTTCAAGTCCGACCGCCCCGACACAAATGCCGACGAGGGCTGACTTCGTCGGCACTTTGTTTTGGTCATGGAATCCACCAGTTCCAGCCCAGCCAGGCCAGTGCACCGAAGAGTGCCAGGGTGAAGCCTGCAGCCAGAAGAGTCCCGCGCCAGGTACGCCGATCCACGATGTACATCCACATCGGCAGGCCGGCCATGTCCCAGCGTGGACCGCCGAACCAAGTGAAGATCGCTCCACCCAGCAGACCACCCAGATGTCCCCAATTATCAATGCGGCCTCCGCTGGTCAAGCCTAACAATAGATTGATGACGACAATAAAGACCGCCTGACCCAGGAATGGACGCGCTCCCTCACCAAAGAAACGCCGATTTTGATAAAGAAACACTCCCTCGGCGGCCAGCAAGCCAAAAATCGAGGTAGAAGCTCCTACCGATAGGCCCTGGGTAAACAGAAAGGAAAACACGTTACCGGCGAACCCTGATAGGAGATACAGCGTCAGAAAACGCCAGGGACCAAAGCGTTGTTCCAGGCCTGGCCCCAGGCTGAGCAGGGCATACATGTTGAAGGCAATATGGGCCAGCGAGCCATGTAACAGGATGGGCGTGATCAGGCGCCAGACCTGCCCCAGGCGGATCAATTCACTTGATTTGGCCCCTATCCAAAGCGGCAGGTCTACGCCGAGCAGGAATTCAGAGCCGATCTGGAGCAGATAGATCAGGAGGGTAAGACCCAGGAGAACATAGACAACCCGTGGAGGCGAAGCAGGAAACGGGATGACGATCTGGTCTGGGTTCGGCACACCCAGATCGGGGTCCGGAGAGGAGGCGGGCGAGGGGTTCACAGATTCACCTTTCGGGGGTTGACGCGATGATGTTCGGCATCAATGATGGCGCGAATGCAGTTCACCGTGTCATCCAGATGAAATGCTCGATTGATCACCACATAGTCGAAGGCCTGCAATCGCTGCAGTTCTTTGCGAGCCGTGGCAATGCGTAACTTGAGTTCTTCAGGGGTTTCGGTCTGACGACGCTGCAGACGGCGGATCAGTTCTTCTTCACTTTCGGTGGTGATAAAGATCAACAGTGCCTCAGGGGCCAGTTTGCGGATGGTCTCAGCCCCTTGAACGTCAATGCGCAAGATCACATCTTTGCCACTGGCCAGGGCCTCACGTACCTGAGATTTGGGAATTCCCTTGTACTCGCCATAGACGATGGCATATTCGATCAGTTCATCGGCTTCAATCATGCGGGCAAATTCTTCTTTGGAGACGAACAGATAGTCTCGGCCGTGCACTTCATTGGGACGCCTGGGACGGGTGGTGGCAGTCACCACAAAGTGAAACGGAAAGCCGCGCTCTTTCATGCGCTGAATCACAGTGTCTTTGCCGACCCCAGAAGGCCCAGAGATCACAATTAGCAACGGGTAAGATTGAGGCAGTTCAAAGTGATGTTCCCGATTCATGGAATGGATTTTACTCAAAAAAAGCCAAATGAGAAATGGCCCAGCCGGGTTGAGCAGTTGTTCGTTGAATTTCCCTTGACGTTCCTCCCACCTGCGGCTACAATCACGCCCTGCGAATATCCCCCCCACAGAGCGATGGTAACCGCGCCGGGCGCGGTGAGAGGCGCTCGAGGAGAAAGAATGGAACGAATTGTGCTCAAAGCCGAAAAACGAACCATCCTTGGTAAGCAGGTGCGTGCTCTGCGACGCGCAGGCTACCTGCCTGCAGTGCTCTACGGCCGTCACATTGAGACACCGCTTCCCCTGCTGCTCAACCTGCACGAAGCCAGTCGGGTGCTCAGCAAGGCCACTCCTTCCACCATCATCACCCTGGACGTCGATGGTCGCGAATACCCTGCCCTGGTGCGAGAAAAACAACGCGATTTCCTCAAAAACACCCTGCTCCACGTGGATTTCCTGGCCATCTCCCTGACCGAAAAGATCACCGCTTACGTCCCGGTGGAATGGGTTGGTGAAGCCCCGGCGGTCAAAGACTACAATGCCGTCCTGGTCGGTGGTCTGGAAGAGATCGAAGTGGAATGCCTGCCGGCTGACCTACCGGAGAAAATCCTCGTCCCTCTTTCCTCCCTGGTCCACCCTGGCGATGGCATCTACGTACGCGACCTGTCGCTGGGTGAACGGGTCAAAATCCTGAGCGATCCTGACGAAATGATCGTGGTGGCTACTGTCGCTGCCGGCGAAGAGGCTGAAGCCGCCGAAGCGGGTCCAGAAGAACCCGAAGTCATTGAGAAGGGCAAGAAGAAAGAAGAAGAGGAAGGCGAATGACCTGCTCGAAGACACACGAGCGCAGAGACAATGCCCTGCGCTCGTGTTGTTTTAACCCAATACCACGCCACTGCGCGGCGGAACCGTGATCCGCATCCCTTCCCCCTGGCGCTCTATTGAACGCACCTGGCCGAACAACACCTCCAGCCTAGCCGGCACCTGGTGGACCTCCAGCGTGCGCGGCCCCTCCGCGGCGTTCAACGCTACGATCAACGCTTCCTGTGCATCTGCTCGCCGATAGGCCACCAGCCCATCCGTAGCCACCAGACGCTCAAACCTCCCACGGCGGAGTGCCACATGAGCCTTGCGCAAGGAAATCGCCGCCTGGAGATAGTTTCGCAACTCCATATCCCAGCGGCTCTCCTCCCAGGGAAAGGCGCGGCGGCAATCCGGATCGTGCCCACCCTGCAGACCGATCTCATCGCCGTAATAAATGCAGGGCGCGCCGGGCAAAGTCAAAATATACAGCCAGGCTAGTTTCAGCGAATCTTTATCCCCGCCAACACAGGTCAAAAAGCGCGCCATATCGTGGCTATCCAGCAGATTCAACTGCGAGCGCACAATATCGGGATGGTACAGATAAAGCAATCGCTCCGTCTCGGACATGAATTCTTCGGCCGACATCTCCGGTCGCAGTCGGCGGGCGATCTCGGAGGCCGGAGAGAGCACGCTTGAATCCACGCGTGAACCGCCGAAGAAGGACAGAGCGGCTGCAGCCACCAGGTAATTCATCACGGCGTCGAACTGATCCCCCTGCAACCAGCGCTGGGCCTCATGCCAGATTTCGCCCACGATATAGGCTTCTGGATTGATCGCCTTCACCCGCCGCCGGAACTCCTGCCAGAACGAGTCATCGTCAATCTCCGCCGGCACATCCAGGCGCCAGCCATCAATGCCAGCCTTGATCCAATGTTCGGCCACGCCGAACAAAAACTCGCGCACCGCCGGCGTGGAGGTGTTAAACTTGGGCAGGGCCGGCAAGTCCCACCAGGCCTGATAGCCGGCCCCTTTCAGGCTACCATAGCGCCGAATGGCCTCTTCCGTACTCTTATCCGGATATGCTCCCCACGGCTTCTTGCCACTCAAGCGGTCCGGATCGAAGTGGAACCAATCCCGGTATGGAGAGGCTCCCCCGCTTTCCAGAACGTGATGAAATTGCCAGAACCCGCGCGAAGCGTGATTGAACACCCCATCCAGCACGATGCGAATCCCCCGTTGATGGGCCTGAGCCAGCAACAGACGAAAGGCCTCATTGCCACCCAGCAAGGGGTCCACCTTATAGTAATCGTAGGTATGATAGCGATGATTCGAGGCCGAAGCGAAGATCGGGTTGAAATAGATGGCCGTGATCCCCAAATCTTGCAGATAATCCAGACGCTCCATCACCCCATACAGGTCACCCCCCTTAAAGCCATACACAGTGGGTGGCGAGTCCCATGGTTCAAAGGGCAAATGAGCATTCGGATTGCGTTGGCTTCGGGCAAAACGGTCGGGGAAAATCTGATAGAAGATAGCGTCCTGCACCCACTCAGGCGTGATCATGATGAACACCTCGACGTTGAAGTTGAGCAGAGATTATACCCGAACCACCTGCCCACTTTGTGCCGATTCGAGCAAAGCCCGCAAAGTTGCCACATTGCCCCGGCTCTCCTCCAGCGACACCCGCGGCGGCCGGCCCAGCACCACCGCGTCACACAAATCCTCCACCTCGCCCCAATACAACTCCTGCCCAACTATCGAGATAGATTCCTCCTGGCCTCCTCGGCGCAACACAACCTGCGATTGCTTCCCCGGCTTGAACGGTTGTGGCACGAACAACGTCCCCTCTGAACCAACGATCTCGATGAACGTTCGGAACGGCGAAGCGAATCCCGAATCGAACTGAGCGAACCGATCACCCGAAAAGCGCATCTGCCCGACGAAGATCACATCGCCTCCACCCGGACCTCGAACCTGCCTCCCGAACACCTCGATGGGTTCTCCCCCCAGGATCAGGCGCGCATACGAGACGGGATAACATCCCACATCCCACAGGCTACCACCGCCCATGGCCTCGAAATGGCGATAATTCCCTGGTCGCTCCAGGCGAAACGTGAACGCCCCACGCACCAGATACACCCGACCTAACGCGCCGCTTTGCACCAGGTCTACTACCCGCAGCGTTTGGGGATGATGGCGATACATAAACGCCTCCGCCAACACCCGTCCGGTGCGGCGAGCGGTGGCGATCATGGCATCCACTTCCTCCAGTGAAATCGCCAGGGGCTTCTCACACAGCACATGTTTGCCGGCTTCCAACGCCCGAATGGTCCATTCTGCGTGCAGATGATTGGGCAACGAGTTATAAATCACCTGCACTTCCGGGTCAGCCAGCAACTCCTCATAACGACCATATGCCCGTGGAATATTCCAGGTGCGGGCATACGCCTCGGCCCGATCCCGATCCCGCGAGGCCACTGCCAGCAGGCGCGTGCGTGGCGAAGCCTGCAGGATCGGGATCAGGGAGCGGTTGATCCGCGCCGTGGAGAGCAAACCCCAGGTTACGACAGGACCGGTATGGCTTGCGGAGTTCATGGAGCCTGTGCTCGCCACATGATCACCCTGGGGAAATCGTCTGGGGTCAGGCTGGCCGGATCAGCCTGGCTAGGGACATAAGAGGAGAGCATCTCTTCCTGAGAGGGGGTAGCGCCTTCAGGCCACAGGTAATCCACAATGCGGGTATGGTTGGTGTCGTTCGGGGCGCCGCCCAGCGTCCACTGACTGCCTTCTGCAGTCACATCCCGAATCCCATTGATGCCATAGCCATCGTTTGACATCACGGCTACCGCATAAGCCCAGGTCAACGGATCGCCAGGGAGGGCCTCCCGGGGGATTTTCGCCAGGATCAGGCGCTTGCCCGGGTCGGTGATGATCGTCACCGGCACATTGCTCTGGGGGCGCTCTGGGCTGACCGCAGTGAAAAAGCCATAGTTCCAGCCAGCGATGGTCAGGGCATAATCCCAGCCCAGGTCCACGGCGGTGTTGCGGGCGCCGCGCATCATCTTGTTGGCCCCTGAATCCGTATGAATGTACACATCGAACAACTGGAGTGCCAGTCCATTGGGTGATCCCCAGGGGTTTTCCACCGGCCCGCGCATCTCAAAGCGGAATACCAGATTGTTCTCGTCGTAACCCACCTGGAAGGAGAGCAGATCAAATACGCCCGGCTTGAAGACCGAATCGCCCGGATAGCGGTACGTTCCAGGGCCGTGATCGTCGTTGGCCGGGTCGCTGACGGCGATGATCCAGGTAATGCGACCCAGATCGGGCAACAACATTCGCCCAGGCGCGGCAGAGGGCCATAGACCTGAAGCCGTTTCCAGGCGAATGAGCAGACTATCGCCAGCCTCCAGCGCAGGTTGCAGTGCCTGGAGGGGAATGCCCACTTCGGTCTCCAGAGCGCCGAAGGCCGCCACTAAGCCGCTGTTCTCCACAGCCTGCCATCCCGCAGACGACCAGGCGTAGAGCATGGCCTGCTTCTCATCAGGGCGCAGCGTCAGGCGATGAGTGGCATAAAACCCCAGCACCCGTTGTTCCTGCGAGAACGGCTGGCCGGTGCTTCCGACTGGGGTCTTCAGGTACACGTCCAGGTTCTGGGTGAAAGGGCCGGGCAGGCGCAGGTAGAGGAAATTCTTATCGAAGCCAAATTCCAGGGTCAGCGGACTATCGTCGAAGAAGAAGGCACCGGCGTTCCTCCATTCGGAACGCGAAGTCAATTGACCGTCAATCTGGGGCGTAAACGTCCCCTCCAGGGCAACTGCTGGTTCTACAGGGATTGGCTGCAAGATGGGCACAGAGAGGAAATCAGGCCGTGGCAGGCCGAGAGCGTCGTAGACCTGGCCCAGGGTCTCGCGGAAACCGGCATCGAAGGCGGCGTCGTTGCCCGAATCCTTATCTGCACCATACCACCAGAACCAGTCCGAACCTTCCGCAGCCAGCATGGCCTGATAAGCCTTCTCCAGTTGATCGGTGGGCAGTTTGCCCTGCTTGAGATAGGGGTCCAGATCGGCGCGCACCTGAGCCAGATATTCCCAGGCGCGATTTTCTTCCTCCTCGCCAATCCAGGTAGCAAAATTGGCCGAGTCCCACGAACCGGCCCAGAGTTCAGGGATGATCGGCGGCTTGTGGGGATAGAGGCTCAGGAATTCCAAGGGAGTCACCGTCTGGAGGGTGGGATCGTCGTTGAGGGCGCGATAGATACCGTGCAGGAAGTCTTTCCCATCACCCTCATACCACTCCCAGGCATTTTCCCCATCCAGGATGAGGGTGATCACGTAAGGGCCCCCCGCTTCATCTCGGAGTCGATCACGCAGGGCATGCAGACGGCCCACAAAATCCTTGACCGCCTCCTGGGCTGGCATCTGGCTGTAATCAAAGGAGACTTTGTTGGAGAGGGTGGTATCACGAAAGAAAATGGTGACCGTATCTTTCCCCTTACCGACCGTATAGGGGCGATACAGAGCCGGGGCATTCATCGGCACCCCTTCGGCCAGGCGGGTGAAATCCAGGCCGAGGGAATTGGCCAGAATGCCCTCGTCGGTGACCATCCACTGGATGCCGGCGCGGGCGGTCATCCCGACCATCAGTTGCGCGACAGCCCCTTCGGCCGGCCACATGCCACGCGGCCGTCGGCCAAAGACTTGCTCATACAGAGCAATGCCCCGTTCGATATGTTGAATCGCATCGTCTCCGTGGATGAAACGTGTCGTCGGTACGGAAATATCAGGGAGAGCCTGCAGGGCCAGGTTGGTGTCAATCAACAGCGGCAGGATGGGATGGGCATAAGGGGTAAACGTAACCTCGATACGCCCTTCGTCCTGCAGGCGTTTGTGGACCGGGATCACCTGAGCCATCAGATCGGCATGTTTCTGGAGCACAATCTGCTTATCGGCTTCGCTATAGTTACGCCCTTTGGCCACCAGAGCCGCCAGGGGCTTCTCGACCAGATAATCCGGGTCAGTCCAGGCCAGATTGAAGAGCACCTGCAAATCGCGAAAGTCTTGAGGAGTCCAGGAAGCGATGGCGGCGGCGATGGAAGCATCGTCCGCACCCCCGCGCATATGCTGCAGTTCCACGTAGCGCGGGAAGCGAGCCAGAATCCGGCCATTGATGTCGAAGAAGCGCCGCAGAATGTAGTCTTTTTCTTCGTCCGTCAACTGCTCAGCGGGGCGGAGCGTGAGCGCCCAGACCACGTCGCGTTGACCGGCGTTGAAGGCTTCGATCTGGCGGATCAACGATGGGGTCAGGTTGATCGTCATCCGAATTCGGGGATATTGCTCGATGAGGGTCACCATATCCACGTAATCTTTGGCGGCGTGGAAGCGCACCCAGGGCGCGCTGACCAGACCGGTTTGCGAATCCACAGCGTAAAAGGGTTGATGCTGATGCCAGATCAGGTTCACATACACCGCTGGTTGGGTGGTTTTGGTGGGTTGGGGGATTTCCGTCGGTGTTCTCTGGGGAACACAGGCCGCCAATAGCAGGATCAGGCCCAGTACAGGATTTCTCAGAGACCAGGTAGATTTCATCGGGTCGCGCGCTCCTTATTTTTGTGGTTGAAGTTGTATCAGCAGAGTCGCATAGGCGGGGATTTCTGGCAGCGGGGCGTAATCGCTGAAGCCACCGTTCTCGTCAACAGTCACAGAGGCCAATTGATCCACGGCGCCGAAGAAGGGAAAAGCCCGATACGCGCCGGGAGAGACTCGACTGGCTTCCAGAGTCAGCGTATATCCGCTGACGGGTTCTGCCGAGAGATTGACGATCACCAGCACAATCTCCTGCGGACTGGCACGCAAGATGGAATAGAGCGCCGGCGTGCTGGCCCGCAGGGTCCAGGTCTCGCCGACGCGCAGGGCGGCGTGTTGATTGCGGAGGCGAATCAGGGTGCGATAATGCGAGAGCAGGGAATTCGGATCATCGGTCTGAGCAGCCACGTTATGGGTTTGCCAATTCTCGCCCGGGGAACGCCAGGGGGATACGGTGGAGAAACCAGCATAGGCTTCTGCGCTCCACTGCATCGGACGGCGAAGGTTTTCATCGGGTTTGGTGCCGGTCATGCCAATTTCTTCACCGTAGTAAATGAAAGGCACGCCCGGAGCGGTGAGCAACATTGAGGCCGCAACTTTGTTTTTGTTGATGTCGCCGTTGAGTTGCGAGAGCAGGCGGTTGATGTCGTGATTGGTCAGGAAAGTGGCATATTGAAGCGGTGGCAGGAGTTTGTAGGTCAGGCGAAGTTCCCCCAAAGCCGTTCGCGCATCACCCCTAAGCGCCGATTGGACAAACGCTTCAGCCAGCCCAAACTGAAAGGCCAGATCGAGTTGATCGCCCTGGAGATAGGCTTTGATGTTATTCAGGTTATCCCAAACCTCCCCTACTGTCACAGCCTGAGGGTTCACTGATTTATACATCTCTCGAAAGGAACGCAACCACTCATGAGTGGCCGGTGTGTTTTCCTGTTGTGGGCCTTTCTCAATCAGATACTTGATGGCATCCAGGCGAAAACCATCTATGCCGGTTTCCGTCAGCCAGAAATTGATCACTGCATTCATCTCTCTGGTCACTGCCGGGTTGGTGTAGTTCAGATCGGGCATGCCCTCCCAAAATAGAGCATAGTAGTAGCCGGTGGAGTGCGGTATCCAGACCTTTTGTCCCCAGGGGCCATGGTAACCAGGGTTGGTGTCGGCCCAGATGTAATAGTTCCGGTAAGGCGAGGTCGGATCGCGGGCCGCAATGAACCAGGGATGCTGACGAGAGGTGTGATTGAGCACCAGGTCAATGATGACGCGAATGCCGCGTTTATGAGCCTCGTTCACCAGATTCTTGAAGTCCTCCATCGTCCCATAATCCGGATGGACATCCAGATAGTCGGTCACGTCGTAGCCGTGATAGGAGGGGGAGGGATGGATGGGCATCAGCCAGATTCCCGTCACGCCCAGGTCAGAGGTCGTCTGCGGGTCGCCGTCGTTCAGGTAGTCCAGTTTGGCGGTGATGCCGTTGAAATCGCCAATGCCATTCCCATCGCTGTCGTAGAAGGAGCGAACGAAAATTTCGTAGAAGACGGTATCGTTCCACCACGGATAGCCATCCGTTCCCTGAGGCATCCCCTCCACGGGCGCTACAGGTGTCGCTCCTACAGGCTGCGTGGCGGGGGGAGAGGAACAGGCATTCACCGCCAGAGCGACCATGAGGATGATCAGGGCGATAGACGGTAAATAGTTACGAGTCATTTTTGTCTCTCAATCTGGTACAGGTCAATTCCCGAGGTGCGCGTCCCAAACCAGACATAGCCGGCCTGGAGGGCGATAGCCGTTACTTCTGCACCCGAGGCGCCAGAATTATTCGGTAAGAACTTCTGCCACTGACGACCGTCAAAGCGAACGATGGCTCCGCCAGGGACAGTCGAAGCCGAGGTGCCGATCCACAGCACGCCGGGGGAGGTTTCGATCACGGCGTTAACCAGGGGATGTGGCAGGCCAGAATTGGCCGGGGTGAAATACTTCCAGGACTGTCCATCCCAACGCCCCAGGCCATGGCCAGAGGTGGCTATCCACACCAATCCGTCGGAAGCGAACATAAATTGCCGAACTTCAGCCGGCATGGGGTGGAAAATGGGCTGTTCTGGGTTTGCTATCTGCCATACACCGTCTGGCGTAGCGAGCCAGACTTCCTGATTCCGGCAGGCCAGGGCAAAGACTGGTTGATCAGCCCCATGGGTTAGCAAATGCCATCTTGCGCCATCGAAAAATGCCGCCCCGCTCAACGTCCCGACATAGACCTGCCTCTCACAGGCGGCCAGTGAAAGAATGTGGTCACTGGCCAGGCTCAGGTCGGCGGCAGTAAAGGTCTGCCAAGTCAGACCATCGTAGCGCCCCAGACCAGCCGGAGTGCCGAACCACAGTGTGCCATGCTCGTCCCGGGCCAGTGCAGTCACCCAATTGGCTGGCAGGCCAGAAGTCGTGGTGGTGAACAAGGTGGCTTCCATCGGTTGGTTGCCCGTTTCTCCCAGTCTCCAGCGCACCGCACCTCGATCAGTAGCAATCAGCATATCCTGCGTGGAAAGTGGCAACAAAGCCTGGATCGAATTGCCTGGTAAAGGGGCATTGGAACGACTCAGATTGAACCATCCAACACGGCCGAGCACCATCTGCACCATTGCCCAGACATAGAGTGAAGTGAACAACAAAGCCAGAAGCGCACTGGCTATGTGTACTCCCGGGCCTGGGGAGGGTAGCATTTCACGCAGGTAGCCCCAATAGTCATCCTGATCGCGCAGCCAGCGGATTGCTTGCTGGAACGTTCCGGCCGCCATTATACATAGTGCCGGAGTCACGGTGAGGACATAGTGAGGCGATTTGACGGGCCAGACCCCCAGGAACAGCAAACCTGCCATCAGCCACATGACCAGATAACGGCGTTCCTTCCATTCACGTCCTATGCCCAAGATGCCTGAAATAGCGATCAACCCATCGAAACCACCCAGGAAAAACACTTCCGGATGCCAGGTTGCGGCCGCTGAGGTAAACATCCAAACCAATGGCTGATACCAGGGATAGGTCATCGCCTGGACCTGCGACTCTGGAGAAGATGTGAGGTGAAAGGCCAGGGAATAATACAGTCGGCCGGGCATCTCCCGCCACAGAGAAACATCCAGGGCCCAAAAAGTCATCCACGCCACCAGGCCATACAACAGCAGGTCAGACAAGGCGATTTTCTTCTCTAAAACTGCCAGGTATCCCAGCACGACCAGCAATACTGGCACATAGGCATACTTGCCTGCAGCGGTTGCTCCCAGGGCTAGCGCAGAAAGCCAGAACCAGCGGTTGATCCGTTCTGGCTTCACACGCAAGAAGGAGAATACAGCCACCAGACTCAAGGCCTGGGGAACTGCCTCCAGGTAAGCCTGGCCGGTATATTTGATGGTCAGAGTATGAATTGCCAGCAATCCAGCCGCCCAGGGGCCCGTTGCCAGAGCGATGGTGAACACGGCCAGCGTTCCAAAGGTCACGGAAACTATTCGAGCCAGCAAAAGCGCGTTGCTCCAACCGGTTGATTCTCCCCCGAATAGCAAGACCAGAGCAAACAGCAATTTCACCAGCGGAGGATGTTCCAGGTTGCCGGGATAATCAATCAGGTCATTCACCTCCCCTGCGCGGAGGATACTTGCGTAGTCCAGGGCAGTCTGTAGATAAACGGGCTCATCATCATCCGGCGGCAGGAGCAGAGCCGCCCAGAGACGAAACAGAAATGCCAGAACAGTCACCACGAGCACTGCCTGGATGGCTTTAAGCCTTCGCAGAAAGACCATGATTGACCTCAGGAGATCGTTTTTGCCTGTGAAATCAGCAGGGCTCCCGATTGAGGCGGAAGGTGAAGCACCAATCGTTCCTGTTCCAGAGATAAAGGATGAGCATTCAGTGCATCCACAGCTGATTCCCAGCCCGGATTGGGTAGAGAGAGGGTTTGCGGATTTGTCGAGAGATTAATGGCGGTGAGGGTGGAGTCGGTTTCATGATAGCGAAGAAAAGCATAGGTTCCGGCCGAGGCATCCAGGTGTACCAGGCGACGGACACCGTGCCACAAAACGGGATGAACGGCCCGCAAATGGTTCAGACGGCGATAATAGTCCTGGAGCGAAGTATCAGCCGTTTCCCAGTTCATTGGCAGGCGACACTCTTCAAAGACGGCACGGCCATTCTGAAACGTAGGGCGTTCCTGGGAAAGACCGGTCTCCGTGCCCGCATAGACGATGGGAGGCCCGCTCAGCGTATACTGTATCAGAGCCGCCAGGCGTAACCGTGCTTTATCGTTGCCAGCAAGATAGAGAAAACGCTCTTCGTCGTGATTGTCAAGGAAGGAAGGACGCAGATAATCAGACGGGAAAAATGCTTCGTAAGCCGTCAGAAAAGCCTCGAACTCGGTCAAGGTCATACGCCCTGCCCCAAAGGTCTCGCGCAGGGCCCGTGCCAGATGGAAATCCAGCGTCCCATCCATGATGCCGGCATAGGAGAGCATCCAATCAGGAGTGTGAACCACTTCCCCAAAGATCCAGCATTCAGGGTTCACTTCCCGGCAGGCGCGGCGAAAGTCCACCCAAAAATCGTGTGGGGGTCCATAAGCGAAATCAAGGCGGTAACCGTCGAAGCCCTCCTGAAGCCAGTAACGGGCTACTTCCAGCATATAGGCCCGGGCGGCAGGATGATGCAAGTTGATTTTGGGTAATTCACGCACGTTGAAGTAACAGACATACTCCTGCGGCCAGCGTTTCCAGAAGTACCAATCCCGATAGGGGCTGTTGGGATTGTGTAGAGCATCCTGAAAGGTAGGGTGGTCCTTTGACCAGTGATTGGCCACAAAATCCAGGATCAGCCGAATGCCGCGAGCGTGAGCCTGTCGGATCAGTTCTCTCACATCGTCATGGGTTCCCAGGCGCGGCTCTACCGTGTAGTAATCGCTGGCATTGTAGCCATGGTGAGTGGTGGTTTTAAAGAAAGGGGTGATCCAGATGGTATTGAAGCCAAGCGATTGGATGTAATCCAGTTTATCTATAATTCCGCGGAGCGTTCCTCCATAGAAATCGGAAATGGAACGAGCAGCGCGCCAGGAACCACCATCACCCGGATAGAAACGGTCTGGAAAAATCTGATACACGCGCGCCTGAAATGCCCACGACGGGGGCGGATCGTCATCCACCCACAGGGCGTAACCGAACCCCTCGTCGGCCTCTATCCATTCGGCGGTATCTGCTCGATGGGCGGCCAGACGGTAACGTATCAGGGTTTTTGCTGGCTGAGGGGGCAAACAAACGCTCCAGGTACGCACCATTCCCCAGGATAGAGTATCCCATTGCGTGGAGACGGGTTCGAGTTCCAGCCGCGTAGCCGAAGCCTGGTGCGGATCGCTTCCGTCTGTCGTAAAGGCACAGCAGGCCGCGTCGAAAGGCAGATTCCCGCCGGTGGTCAGAAAGAGACGAATCGGCTGTCCTGGCAGTGGATCCAGAGGGATACGACGATAGGCATGACGAACGCCGTGCACACGCTGCAGGTGCGCCGCCAGGCGATGGTCTGGATCAAACAGTTCACCGAAGATGGGATCTATCATAGGAGTAGAGAGGGATTGCCCGGAGGGCTCTCTGCCGGGCACCCCTCTGAACCGACAGGACCGGGTTCATCCCTTGATGCCGCCCAACGTCAATCCGCCTTCCAGATAACGCTGGAGGTAGAGGAAAATGACGAGCACGGGGATGATGATCATCACCGCACCGGCCGCAAAATAGCCCCAGGGGATGTTCATATCGTTCGCAATCCGATACAGGGCTACCATGGCCGTCGTGCGGGCGGGTGTGGGAACGAGCACTGAGGCCAGCACATATTCACCCCAGCCCCCCATGAAGGCAAACAAAGCGGTCACGGCAATGGCCGGGCGGGCCAGAGGCAATGCAATCAACAAGAAAGATTGCACCGGCCCACAGCCATCAATCATGGCGGCTTCTTCAAGATCGATTGGAATGGTATCGAAGTAACCTTTCAGATTCATGGTGGTGAAAATCAACGTTCCCACCGTGTAGGCTAGGATCAATCCCCAGATTTTGTTGTAGCCGCCAATGGCGGTAAGCAGTTGAGCAATAGGGACCAGGGAGAGCACCCCAGGGAAGGATTGGATCGCCAGAAAGAGTACCAGTCCCCACTCGCGGCCATAGAACTTCATGCGAGAGAAAGCAAACGCCGCCGATGTGGCAATTAGCAGACAGGAGATGGTCGTCAGGCCAGCCACTGTCATGCTATTCATCACCCAGCGCAGGAAGGGCTGTTCGACCAGCATAATACGATAGTTCTCGAAAGAGAACTCCAGGGGAATGAACATCCCCACCAGATTGAAGGTCAATAGACGGCCACCGCTGCGCCCAGAAGCTAGGATGACAAACCAAACCGGATACACCGCAAAGAGAGTGGCTAGAATGGCCATGAGGAGTTGAAAAATGCGAACACCGGCTTTGGTTTTGCGACTCATTCGTAGGCTCCTTTTGTGATACGCGAAATGCGCAGACTGTAAAGGGTAGCACCAAAGAGGAAGATAAACATGATCACGGCAAACGCGCCCATTCGTCCATAGGCGGCGCTCTGAAAGACTTGCTTATAGGCATAAATCATCACCATCTCGGTAGCACCAGGAGCACCGGCTCCACGGGTCGGCCCACCGCCCGTAATGGCCCAGACCGTTCCAAACATTTGAAAGGTGGTAATCGAACTTAGCACAATCACTGGTATCACTGCCGGGCGGAGAAGAGGTAAAGTGAGGTGAAACAGACGTTGCCACCAGGAGGCACCATCCACTTCAGCGGCCTCATACAATTCAGATGGGATGGCCTGCAAAGCCCCAAGGATGGTGACCATGAAGAAAGGGTAGGAATACCAGACATTAGTCAGGACGATAGCAATCCAGGCCCACAGCGGGTCTTGCAACCAGGTTTTGCCTGCCTGCCCAAACAAACGCAAAATTTGATTGATCAAGCCCTGATCCTGGAAGAAAAACTTCCATACCAGCGACATCATGATCGCTACCGTCGAAGCCGCCCACGGTACAATCAGGATCACCCGGAAGAAGGTGCGCCCTGGAAGATCGGGTGAGTTGAGCAAGAGCGCCAAAGCCAACCCCACCACAAAGAACAGGGGAATGCAGAGCGCTACATACAGCAGCGAGTGGAAAGTGACGACGAAGAAATCGCCCGAATTGGCCAATTGATTCATTGCCTGGTCAATACGCAACCCATATCCCAACACCAATGCTAACAATATTCCTGCCACCGAGACCGGCCAGGCAGGAACAGGACGCTCTATCCGTTTATCCAGAGCTCGGTTGATTCGTCGGGCGACCAGAAGAGGAACAAAACACAGGACAATCTTGCTGAAATTGATCAAATTCGGAAATGTGAAGAATTTGCCGATGAGATCAATATAATTGGCAAACAGGGGGTCTTGAAGGCGATACGGTTCACCCAGGCCGGTGGGGCGATTTTTTTCAAAAACCTTCCAACAGGTCGGCTCAAGGATGCGCGTTAGCGTAATAGAACAGTCTGGGTTGGGGCGATAGCGACTGCGATTGGTGAATGAAATATAGGTGTTGAAAACAATCGGGTAAATATTGAAAATCAAAATACCCAGCAAGGTTGGGCCAATGAAGGCCAGGACAGTCAGGGCTTTTCGCCAACCTTTGAGTTGAACCATGACGACTCCTTGCTTTGCCTAAAGACTCTGGGTCACTCGAGACCTCTCTGAAGGAACACGACCACCGGGCAGCGATAAAACAAGATGGGAGGGCTTCAGCCCTCCCATTTTTCCAGGCTATTTCATTGCTGCAATAGCCGCTTCGATAGCCGTCTGAGCAGCCGCCAGGGCTTCCTCGGGTGTCTGGCTACCGTTCCAGATGGCACCCGTAGCGTCACCCACGGGCCCCCATTGGGCGTTGGCAAAGGGAGTGTTCGCCATCGGAATGCCCAGGTTGGCATTGCGACCAAACCCGGCCAGGGTGGCGAGTGCCTGAACTTCAGGATCGTTCAAGGCCTGGGTATTGGCGGTGATGGTCTTGTTCGCCAGGGTCACGAATTTCTGCATCTCGTAGGAGGTGTACCACTTCATGATGTCAATCGCAATTTCTGCATGCCCGCGATCGACAGCGTTCTTGGACAACATAACGGTCTTGATCCCTACGAATGGGCGCCCCATGGTCACAAAGCCATAGTCCACACCGGCGTTTTCGAGATCGGCAATCGCCCAGGGACCGGTCCACCAGGCAGCGGCCTTGCCTTCGATGATAGCCGTCTTGCAGATCTCATGGCTCATCTCAGGCAACAGATAGGGTTTGACTTCCACCAGCCACTTGCCGGCCGCAATCGCTTCGGGGGTATTCAGATAGACATTCCCCTGGTCATCTACATAGGAAGGTACGCCAAACCCGAAGTACAGCGGAGCCACATGATAAGCATCACCACCGGGGAAACCCTGGTTGCAGAACAGGGGGATACCCTTGGCCTCATAGAAGGCTTTCGCTTTAGCCAGCAGGTCCTCAAAGTTCAGCGGATCGTTCGGGAAATCGGCCTCAGAAGCCAGGGCTTTGTTGTACACCAGGGTGATCGCCTCCTGAGATTCGGGCAATCCCCAAATTTTGCCCTGCCAGACCACACCAGCGACACCCGCTGGCTCATAGGTGCTCTTCAGGAAGTCCATGGTTACGCCGAAGTCATCCAACGCCACAATGTTGCCGTTCAAGGCGTTGGTACCGATCTGATCGTTAGCCCAGCCGATGATATCCGGACCTTCCCCTGCCGGAATGGCCACGGCCAGAGCAGCCGTCACATCTTCCGGCTTGCTCAGATCAATGGTCACGTTCGGATGGGCTTCCATGTACTTGTTAAAGACTTCCGAAATGGCCTGCAGATAATCCCCTGACCACTGATGCCAGATGGTGATCGTCACCTTTTCCGCAACAGGTTCAGTTGGTTGAGCGGCGGGTTCAGTCGGTTGAGCAGCTGGAGCCGTCGGTTGGGGGGCTGCTGGCTGGGTCGGTGTAGCCTGACCACCACAGGCAGTCACAAGCAGAGATACGACGAGCAGAACGCTCATCACAAACCATCTAGTTTTCATCGAAATCTTCTCCTCTCAAAGTTTTGAACTTTCGCTTTTCAGGACGAAAGATACAGCCTTCGTTTGTCAGATCAGCATCACCTCCTTTCATCTCATCATCTCAGGGCTTCTTCGGTAGTGGCATCGAAGAGGTGGAATTTATCCATATCGAACACCACCTGGGCCTGATCGCCCACGCGTAAACGGCAGCGTGGATCGACTCGAGCCACAAAGGAGTTCTTTCCACTCACCAGATACAGGAAGATCTCATTCCCCATCAATTCCGTCACATCCACCTTAACGTTCACCTTCTCGCCGTGAATGTTGGGTGGGATAAAGTTCACATCGTGAATGTTCTCAGGGCGAATGCCAAAGATAATCCTCCGTCCGGCGTATTTCTGATAAGTCGCCGCCCGTTCCGGCGGGATCGGCAGGACGAAGTCATCGGTCTCGACTACCACTCTGCCGTCTGCCAGTTTCAGGGTGCCGGGGAAGAAGTTCATCGCCGGCGAACCGATGAAACCGGCTACAAACAGGTTGGCCGGATAATCGTAGAGGTTCTGAGGCGTGTCAATCTGCTGCAGGCGACCGCTGTTGATCACCGCAATGCGGGTGGCCATGGTCATGGCTTCCACCTGGTCGTGGGTCACGTAGATAAAGGTGGTTTGCAAGCGTTGATGTAACTTGCTGATCTCCGCCCGCATCTGCACCCGTAGTTTCGCATCCAGGTTAGAGAGGGGTTCGTCAAACAGGAAAACTTTAGGTTCACGCACAATTGCCCGGCCTACGGCTACCCGTTGTCGCTGGCCACCCGATAACTGACGAGGTTTGCGATCCAGGAGATTGGTGATCCCCAAAATTTCCGCCGCCTCATAGACCCGGCGCTTGATCTCTTCTTTGGGCATCTTACGCAATTTCAGGCCGAAGGCCATGTTGTCAAAGACCGACATATGCGGATACAGGGCGTAGGATTGGAAAACCATGGCAATGTCGCGGTCCTTGGGGGGCACGTCATTGACCACACGGTCTCCAATCAGAATTTCACCGCTCGTCACCTCTTCCAGGCCGGCCAGTAAGCGCAAAGCCGTTGTTTTGCCACAGCCCGACGGGCCAACCAGCACCAGGAACTCTTTGTCTTCGACGTGGAAGTTCATGTTATCTACCGCCACCACGTTTCCAAATTTCTTAACAACATTTCGATACGTGACACTTGCCATGGTTCCTTCCTCCTTTCATCTGTCAAGGTATAGTAATTGAATTATACCTCAATTGAACTGCGACGGCAGTGGCACCGCGTGGGGACGCAGGGATTTTCAAAGATTTAATGTTCTATCTCTTTTTGTACCGCCAGGCTTTGCCTGGCAGTGTAGGTCGGCGGTACAATTTTATGTTACTGAGAGTCACAGCAACTGTAAGAAAGGCTCAAAGATTAGAATTTTGAAAAGTCCTATCAGGACAGAAACGGGTCTCCTTGTTTCCTTACGGCAAGAGATAGCCTGGACAGTGACGGGCTCTGAGAGTACCATTGGCAGCACTACTCCCTGGCTGAGGAGAGTTCTTGTCAGCATTCCATTAAGGATACCCTTGTCAGGGAGAAACTCTTTGCGCCTCGCCTGGTAAATGATTTATGCAACAGTCTCTAATTTGGATAGTCTCCCTCTTGAGTGCTGTCATCCAATTTCACCGCCGAACACGTAGAGTTTCCAACCCGTTCTGGCCTTCTCTGCGGTCTCCGGGCTCTCTGCGGTAAAAACTGGCGCGCTGTGCGTTCACCAACCCTTTGCGGGGAGACTGCCCTAGTTATGCAATAATCCTGCCTATGCTACGCCATAGCCACGCTCTTCTCTGGCTTTCTGTGATCGTTTTCATCACTCTGATCCTTGCTTTTCTGCTTCCCGTGACACCGCACGATTACTGGTGGTACTTAAGAATTGCCCAAGACACCCTTCTCACCGGCTCGATCCCGCAAAACAACCATCTTTCGTTTGCGCAGGCTGGAAGACCAGTGCTCTATCATTCCTGGGGTGCAGCGATCCTCCTATGGTTGGCATATCATTGGGGCGGACTTTCTTTGTCAGTACTCCTGCGCGGCCTGCTTCTGGCAATCACCTACGGCCTGATCTGGACCATGGCCCGCCGTTTGAAAGGGGGAGAAATCAGCACCACCCTGATCGTCCTGGTAGCCATCCTGACCTCCAGCAATAACTGGGCCATCCGTCCTCAACTGTTTGCGTATCCACTGTTCGCTCTGGCTCTCTTCCTGCTATATGAATGGCATGTCAAAGGGAGGAAACTCCCCCTGCTCTTCCTCCCGCTTTGCAGTCTGATATGGGTGAACATGCATGGCTCGTTTGTTTTGCTGCCTCTCCTGCTCGGCCCTGCGCTGGTTTTCGGGCGAGGCCCACGAAAATCGCTCATCCTCTCCCTGGGTGGTGTATTGCTTGCGACACTGATCAACCCCCACGGCTTGCAGGCCTGGACATACGTTTACCACTCCCTCACCCTCCCTTCAAACCGCTTTTCTGCAGAATGGCATCCCCCTATCAACAATCACTGGCAGGCACATCTCTTTTTTTTGTGGCTGCTGATCACACCCTGGTTGAATGCTCTTTCCCCACGCAAACCCGATCGCCTGGAGTGGACATGGTGGATTGGCTTTGGCACACTGGCTCTATGGGGTGTTCGATATATCATCTGGTTTGTCTTCATAATGACCATCCTCACGGCCAGGACGATCACCCCCTGGGAGCAGCGTCTCTATCGCGTTCGCCAATCCCGCTTTGATTCCAGAATTCATCCGATCGTGAATGTCTTGCTTGCGTCCTTCCTGCTGGCTTTATCCTTTCTCTTCCTCCCTGGCTTGCGCGAACAATGGTGGCAAAATGCTCCTCCAGTGATGAAACACACCCCCGTGGCAGCCACACAATGGCTGGCAGATCATGCAGACCTGGAAGGCCCCCTGTGGGCTGAGATCGGTTTTGCCAGTTACCTGGAATTTGCCCTGCCTGGTCGCCCTCCCTGGATGGATACGCGCTTTGAAGTATTTACCGTGGAACAGTGGGAAGCCTACCGCGCAATCAGCCAGGCAGAGTATGACTGGCAGGATCATCTGGACCAAATCCAGGTCAATCTGCTGATGATCTCCATCCAGGCGCAACCCCGTCTGTGGCAAGCCCTTACCACAAGTCCGGCGTGGTGCCTGCGCTACCGCGACGACCTGGCCGCGGTCTACCAGCGCTGCTCAACTCCATCTCACGAGTCCGGCAAGAAGTGAGCATTCTCCCAGCCAGCCCAACTCAGGTTGATCTCCATACTCAACCGGATTATCCTCAGCCAAAGACAACAGGACTCTGCTTTCGCAGAGTCCTGTTGCTGTGTGCAGGTGAGAGCCAGGCGAGAACTAGAACTGCAGGCTGCTGTTGATGGCGGAGAACACGTTGCCGATGAGCGGGCCGAGCAGCATCAGAACCGCAATGACAACGATGGCGACCAGAACGAGGATCAACGCATACTCTACCAGACCCTGGCCTTTCTCTTTCGGAGCAATCAACATATCCAAAAAGCCTCCTTTCTGGAAAGAATGAGTGAGGGCTACCTCACGCATTTATATTGTATCTCTTCTCTCCAAAAATACAAGAGGATACACCCATCTACTTATTTACAATTCTGTTAGTCTAACAATTCTGGAAAGAACATCGGGCCTATACGGGGCTCCGCGCGGGAACTGTAAAGGTGACTCGGGTGCCTTTTCCAACAGCACTATCCACCTCAAACGTGCCGCCCAACATCTCAGCCCGCTCGCGGATCAACTTCAACCCCAGACCGCTACTTCGCTCCAGTGCTCCCGTGTCTATGCCCTTGCCATTGTCATCCACCGACACCCGCACCTGCTGATCACCCATATCCAGATTCACCTTCACTGTAGTGGCCTGGCTGTGACGGGCCACATTCCCCAGCAGTTCCTGAATCGCCCGAAAGATCATCACCTCCAGATACGGCTCCAGACGACGCTCGACGCCGGAAACGATCAAATGGATCTCCAGGCCGGTTTGTTCGCGAAAGGCTTCGCTGTATTTGCGAAGGGTAGGCACCAACCCCAAATCGTCGAGCATCATCGGGCGCAATTCAAAGATAAAGTTGCGCACCTTCTGAAACGTGTTCAGCGCCGCCAGTTTCAGGTTGCTCAGTTCCTCACGCGCCTGAGCCGCGTCTATATCCATCAAACGCATGGCAATTTCGGTTTGCAAAATGAAATTGGAGAGGGCCTGGGCCGGCCCATCGTGCATCTGACGCGACAGGCGCTGCCGCTCTGCTTCCTGGGCATTGACCAGCATCTCTACAGTTGCCATCGGCCCCTTGCTTGCCGGCGCAGGGCCACTCTCTGCTGGCTGGTTTTGCTGCTTCTGAAATCGCTCCAGCAGAGCCTTGATCTTCTCCAAATAGGCACGATCGCTTTGCAATTTCTCCAGTTGACCCCGCATCACCAACAAGCGCTGTTGCGCATCCAGAGCAGAGTCAAACATCATGCGCAGTTCTTCAGGCGACATGCGATTGACCTGGCCCAGCGCCTGTTGCCAATGCGCCGTCACCGCCGCGTTGCGCTGGGTCAATTTGGCGATCTCACTCTGGCTCTGCTCGATCATCAACATCACTTCACGCAAAGCGCGCGTCGTCTCATCCAGTTCCGCCTGCAGATCAAACGTCGTTTCTTCCTGCGGTTCTTGTTCTTGCCAGAGATTTTCACTCATGCTTATCGCTACTCCTGAGTTCAGTGTTTTCCCTCTTCACCAAACCATGTTTGAAGGCATAAATCACGGCTTGCGTTCGATCTTGCACGCAAAACTTTCGCAAAATAGAGGTCACATGATTCTTGACCGTCTGCTGTGAGATCCCCAACAAAGCGGCGATCTCCTTATTGCTCATCCCGCGCACCATGCAATATAACACGTCCATCTCCCGACTGGAGAGGGGATGGAAGGGAAGACCCGGCTCACTATAGGAACGACGAACCATGTTCACCTGAGCATTCACCCACTCTTCCAGTTCACCCGCCGTAAAAGAACGTTGGCCAAACACAAATTCACCCGCCGCCACACGCCGAATCGTCTCGGCAAGTTGACGAGCATCCACATCCTTAGAGAGATACCCGGCCGCCCCCGCCAGCGCAGCATGGAATGCCTGTTCCACCTCATCATAACCGGTCAACAACACCACACGAGTAGGTAGCCTCTCCTGGCGAGCCAGATGAGCCACTTGCAGGCCGTTCAACCCCGGCAGCCCGATGTCCACTAAGGCGACCTGCGGACGAAGTTGCCGGATCACTTCCAAAGCATCATCTCCGTTATCCGTCTGGGCAACCACATCCATATCGGGTTCCAGGCTGAGCGCATTGACCACACCCTGCCGAAAAAGCGGGTGGTCATCCACCATCACCAGCGAAATCTTTGGCGTCACCTTCGAGAGTTCCTGCATCATGAACTCCAACTATCAGGTACGCTCCCTCCCCCGCGCGGCGCCAGCCATCGTGGAAGAAAGGTCATGTTCGTCTGCTGATCCATCGCAACGTATCCAGAGCAAATCCACCGGCCATAGATTTTAACACAGAATGGCCGCGACGACTTCACCTACTCCCGAGGCCGCCAGCGATAAACCACCAGGTTCTCCCCACCCAGCCGCAAGGCTATCACGCCGCCACTCACATATACCGGCTCCAACCGAGCGGCCAAACCCGGATACAGGCTGGGAAACGCAATCACATACCTCACTCCCTGCTGATCGAGAAACGCCTCCAGGCGCTGCTCATCCCGCAAAAACGGGATCACCTCAGGCGAGACCAGCCCGGCCAGGTCCACCAGCGGATGATGATCGAAATATCCCAGAGCGCCGATGTCATGGGCTGCCACCAGCATCTGAGGGGGTAGATGGCGACTGACCCATTGGGCGACCGCGACCATCTCTGTCTCGATATAGGCTACATCCTCCGCATAGGATCGGGCGCCCAACCCGAGGAACCCGATCGTCACCCCCAACACGATCCACGCCCAGGCCAGGCGGATCCATCGGGACCTCGGGCCGGGCGCGGCCTCCCCAAACAGAGACACCAGCCCAAGCATTCCCCAAACAAACAGGATCGGCATCGCCGGCATCAGATAGCGGCCATGCTGATAGGGGGGCAGGCGCATCGTATATAGAAAAACATAGCCGACCGCCCAGAGCATCCCGGCCAGGGTTCCCCACTGGCGCAGGCGAAAGGCCCGCAGCGCCCAAATCCCCACCCCGGGCAACAACACCACCAGTGGACCAGTCACCAATTGTAACAGCCCCAGGCCGATCGTGTAGAAAAACGGTCGGGCCTGCCAGGCAGCGTATTCGGCTTGCTTGGCATAAAACGTGTTGGGAAAAGGCGTGCCCGCCAGGAGGAGATTGAACAGCAGATACAGACCCCACAGAGGCACAAATCCAATGGCAAAGCGCACGATGGCACGCAACGGTCGCCGGCGCAGCGCCAGGGTCACCACCACAGGGCCGAGCAGCGTCAACCCGTCGGGACGCGCCCAGACCGAGAGCGCGGTCAGCAGGCCCAGGGTCAGCGGGCGAGGCGTCGGCTCGGTGAGCAGGATCAAGACCAGGATGACCAGGAAGGCATGGAGCAGGGTTTCCATCCCCGAAACCGCCGCCCAGGTCATATGCCATTCAACGATCACAAACATCCCCACCACCGGCCACCAGGAACGATAGGAGGGCAACAGGCGGCGCGCGGCGCGTTCGGCCATCCAACCCAGGGCAAACAGCAACACCCCGCCTAACAGATACGTCCACACATAGGGTGCCAGACCAACCCAAAAGCCAGGCGCCAGCAAAGCCGACCACAAGGGGGCTGTAGAGCCGCCCGAGGGCTGACCGGGTCGAAATGCCCATTCGCCACGCAAAGCCAGGTTGCGGGCATAAGTCAGATGAATCCACGAATCATCCAGAGGAAAACCGATGCGTAAGACGAATGCGCTGGTCGCCAGATAGGCGCCCACGACCAGCAACGCCGTCCCTGCCAGAAGAGTCACCTGCTGCCAGAACAACTCAGGGGAGGATTTCGTAGAGACGGTAACCATCGTGTTCTCCCAGATAACGAAAGCGGGGATCCGAGGTGGGATGCTGATATAACTCCTGCCAGGTCGGCAACACCGCCCGCGGTTCCAGGAGCAGATAACGCGCCTGATAGCGCCTGGCTACCTCCAGCAGGGACGATAAGTCTCCGCTGGGGATCACGATCGCCGGCCGGCCAGTGGTGACGTAATAACCGGGAGGATTGAGCACCACGATCACCTGATCGAGGGGTGCATCCGTCTGCTGGCGTAGAAACGCTTCCACGGCTGGATAATGCCCATCTTCACGCTCCCACCCAGGCCACACGCGCAGATAAAACACCACCCCGGTCATCAGCAACGCCAGCCCCACCAGTGCGGTGCGAAAAATCGGATAAGCGCGGTCATCCAGCCAGCCACGTTGACGGACAGCCCGAATAACCTGATCCAGGCCAGGGGGAGCCAGGCTCCACCATACCGGTTGAAAGGCTGCCCCGGCATGATAAAACGCCCCCCGCGGCCCGGCAAACGGGAAGATCACGGTCATCACCGCCAGAATGGCCAGCCAGCCAAGACCCGCCAGTTGCACGCGCGGATCGCGACGCAGGTGCCAGGCACCGATCAGAATAAACGGGAACAGGAAAATCTGTCCCTGGGCGGCAAAAGCCGTCAGCAGGTTCAGGCGCAAGGCGGTCCAGCGAGCAAGCAAGATGGCTTCCCAACCAGAAGCCAGCCAGCGTTGCACGGTCAATTGCGAGGCAGGGTAGAGAAAGGTGTCGTTATAGTCAGTCAACCATAGCAACCAGGCGCTGCCAGGAGGGGTGAGCGTGCCCGAGATGGTCAGATTGCGCAAGTACCACGGGCCCATGGGCAGGAGAAAACCAATCAGGCTCAAGGGGATCCACAGCGAGAGACGCCTCCACGGTCTTCTCAACCAGGGATCCGTTCTCTCCGGAGTGTTCCCGGCCTCGGAATGTGCTTGTTTCCAGGCAAACAGCCAGGCCAGGCCCAGCCAAAGCAGGCCGTCAGAGCGAGCCAGTGCCATCAGCCCGGCCAGCAAGCCCATCAGGAAGAAGCGCGTTCCAGGAGGACGTCGCGCCGGGGCTATCGAGTCCAATCCATCAGACGCTGGGGAGACTGGCAACGCCAACAGGAACGCCGATCCCAACAGCATGTAGATGGCGTAATTATCGGTCACGGTCATAAACGGAGCGTAGTATCCTGAAAAGGTGGCCAGCAACCCGGCCAGCCAGGCCATTCCCCGCTGATGCGTCAGGCGAAATGCCAGCACAGCCGTGACCGGTGGCACGCAGGCGGCCAGCAGCAGAAACCCCAGGCGCGCTGCGGCAAAGGTGAGCTGGCCGGTCAGAATCATGCCGGCAGCCGCCACAATAGATGCCAGCGGCATCCAATAGGCATGAGAAGGGGCTGGTAAACCTGCAGGATCAGCCAGATAATTCCACAGATATGGCTCCGTGAAACCTCGTCCCAAAGCCAGTTGCATCCCCCCGCCAAAGTAGTAATCGGCATCCATGTAACCCGGCAGGGCCTGGAAGCGAGACATACCCACAGAGACTGACAGGCCAATCAGGAAAAGCAGCAGCAGGTCACGACGAGACATCGTGTGGCATAAGATAAGGGTGGATTGCCTGGTGAAAGGAGACCCTCTTGCGACAGCAGAGCAGACATCTGGATGACTGAAGTATAGCACACCTCACCAAGCTCTGCCTGGCCTTGCCGGCCTCAGGCCGACGATATGAAGTTCAGTTTTGGACGACAGGTGAATTGCCATTCCGACAATGCCGACCACAGGTCGGCGGTACGCAGTTCTGGTTTGGACGGCGGTGGAATTGCTATTTCAACAATGCCGACCACAGGTCGGCGGTACGCAGTTCTGGTTTGGACGGCAGTGGAATTGCTATTTCAACAATGCCGACCACAGGTTGACGGTACGAAGATCAGATTTGGACGGTGGTTGAATTGCCATTCCAATAATGTCTACCCCAGGCCTTCGGTACACAGTTTGCCCGCCACTATGGGCCGGCGGTATATTCTGCCAGCACTTCCACAGGGTGTCTGACTTCACTGCTGGTCAGCCAGCGCAAATGCAGACGACAGGCCGCCCCTGAGCACAGCAATGGTTCCCCCGGCGCGAGCGCAGCCGATTCCAGAAGGCGCCGGCCCAGAGTCACGGCAATCGGATGATGTTCCGCTTCATAGCCAAACGAGCCGGCCATGCCACAGCAGGCGGCGTCCAATAGCTGGATAGCGATACCCAGCGATCGCAGAAGAGAGAGCGTGGCTGCCGGCCCAACTGGCAAACCATCTGCGGCTGGGGGCTCGGCGCGTTGATGACAATGGGGCTGAAAGCGCACGATCGTTTTGCCCCTTGCCCAAGAGGCATCAAACCTCTCGGCTACACGCAGTTTGTCGAGCCGCCCTTCTCGCAAGAGAAACTCCTCCAGCAACCACACTCGCTCGGCCAGGGCCGCGATCTCGGCGGCGCACTCAGGCAGTAACGCGATATAGTCTCGCTTCAGAAAATACACTTCAGACGGCTCCACTCCTACAATGGCCATCCGCCCCTGCGGGTCAAGGCCCTGGATGGCGGCCAGAAGACGCCTGGCATGGCGTCGGGCCGCTTCCAGAAACGACTTGGAGAATAAACTCACGCCAGCGCCAACCAATGGCAAACGAATCACCCCACATCCACAGGCGGCAAGCAGGTCAAAAGCCGCCTGTTCCACCTGTGGCTCGATGTAGCGCGAAAACGGATCGCTCAGGAACAACACGGTCTCCTGAGCCGCAGGTACCCACCGTGGACGCGCGCGACGCCAGGTGAAGCGCGGCAGCGGGCGTTCGGGGGCGAGCCCCAGCTGACGAGTCACCAGGTGCTGCACGGCCGGCTGGCGCGACAGGAAATTCACCCCCGGAGCCAGCAGAGAAAGCAGAGCGGCGGTCACCGGAAAATAGCCAAACAGATAATCACGCCAGGGACGGGAATGCTGGCGATAGTAGCGATGCATGAACTCGACTTTGAGTTTGGCCATGTCCACGCCGCTGGGGCATTCGGCCTGGCAGCCTTTGCACCCCAGGCACAGGTCCAGGGCTTTGAAGGTCGCCTGCACCAGTTCGGTCGAGTCAGGCTGAGTCCACACCGGGTAAGCGGCCTGGGGCGAAGCGATCAGGGCACGCAGCAGGTTGGCCCGTCCACGGGTGGAGTTAGCCTCCTCACGAGTGGCCTGAAACGACGGACACATCACCCCGCTCATTTTGCGGCACACGCCCTGCCCGTTGCATTGCTCAATCGCCAATTGCAACCCTCCCTGGGGTTGGAAGTCCAGGGTTGGCGTCCATATTTGGGAGGCTTCGCCTGGTCGGTAACGCAGGTGGGTATCTAGGGGAGGTGCATCAAACATCTTGCCTGGATTGAGCAGCCCATGGGGATCGGCGGCCTGTTTCAAGAAGCGCATGGCCTGGCTCACCCGCGGGCCATACAGGCGTGCCAGAAACTCGCCTCGGGCGATGCCATCGCCGTGTTCGCTGGAGATCGAACCACCCAGGCCCAGGGTCAGTTCCATAGTCTGCTCGGCGATGCTTCGCAGTGCCTGCACGCCCGGACGGGTTCGCAAATCCAGAACGGGACGGATGTGCAAACAGCCAGCCGAGGCATGGGCATGAATGCCTCCTTCCACACGATGCTCGGCCAGAATGCGTTCAATCTGGCGCACAAACTCACCCAGTCGCTCGACCGGCACTGCTCCATCTTCGATGATGGAGACCGGCCGGGCCGGCTGGGGACGCGAATCCAGGATGCCTAATCCCACTTTGCGAACGTTCCATACCCGCGCCTGATCGGCCGGGGTGGCAGCCAGGTACATCACCGTCCCCACCTGGCGCAGACGTTCTTCCAGGACTTCCGGCCGGTCGCCGTCGAATTCCACCACCAGCACGGCGGCCGGGTCGTCGCTTAGCCAGGTCATCTGGCGCGCGTAGGCCGGGACGCTGCGTGCCAGGCGCAAGATCACCTGGGGGATCAACTCGATTGCCGAGGGCTGGAAGGTCAACAGGCGCGGCACGTCCTCGCAGGCGGCAACAATCTCCGGATAGGCTAGCACGCCCAGCACAGAATGTTTCGGCCGGGGCACCAGGCGCAGTGTGGCGCGGCGAATCACGGCCAAGGTGCCCTCCGAACCGGCCAGGAGCGAGGCCAGATTCACGGTGTCGGGCAACCACGCCGGGGGGTAGGTGGAATCGATCCACTGAGGAGGGGCAGAAGGGCTCCAGGGCAGGAGGTAGTTCAGCCGATAGCCGGCAGAGTTCCGCCAGGTGCGGGGGAAGTCCCGACGTATGTCCTCTCCGTAGTCGTGGCGAATGGTCTGCACAGCATGAAGGATGCGTTGTTGAACGGTGCGTAGCGAACCGTTTTCTAACGCTCGCTCCAGGTCGGCAGGGGTGAGGGGGCCCCAGTGCGCCAGCGTGCCATCGGAGAGGATGACGTCGGCTTCCAGGAGATGGTCCACGGTCATGCCATAGCGGATGGAGTGGGCACCGGTCGCGTTGTTGCCGATCACGCCCCCCAGCGTGGCACGCTCCGCCGAGGCCGGATCCGGGCCGAACATCAGGCCATAACGGGCCACCTGGCGATTGAGATCAGCCAGGATCACGCCCGGCTCCACGGTGGCGGTACGGGCCTGGGGATCAATTTCCACGATGGAATCCAGCCAGCGCGAACAATCCAGGATCAGAGCCGGACCAATGGCCTGACCTGCCAGCGAGGAGCCCGATCCACGGGGCAGAATGGGGATACGATATTCCGCCGCCAGTTCGACGGTGGCATGTAGATCGTCCTGGTCGCGGGGCAGGACGACGCCCAGGGGTTCGATCTGGTAGATCGAGGCATCGGTTGAGTAGAGCAGACGAGAGGCCCGATCCAGGCGCACTTCGCCATGCAGACGTCGTTTCAGGTCGTGGAGGAAATCTAGAGGCAGGGACATGGGGTGATTGTACTCCGTTCCTGGAGAGAGGGGAGAGGGGCATCCGCAGATTACGCAGATTACGCAGATTACGCAGATTGCGCAGATTTTTTTTGACGTTGCTGCATTTGGCGAGGAAAGCGGCGGGTGTTTTCTGACAGGATTTGCGTGCACACGGTGAGGGGAATCACGTTGCTGTAGTGTGATAGAATGTATAAAGATGTGGTTTGTGGAGCAGATCATCCGAGAAGCCATGGAGCGCGGTGAGTTCGATCACCTGCCCGGCGCAGGTAAGCCGATGGATCTTTCGGCCTATTTCGACCTGCCAGAGGATGTGCGCCTGGCTTATACGCTTTTGAAAAACGCTGATATCCTGCCAGAAGAGGTGGAGTTGTTACGCCAGATCGCTGACCTGGAACAGCAAGCCCTTCTGGAAACGGATGCGGAGCACTCCCGCACCCTCCGCCGTGCCGCAGAAGAAAAACGGCTGCGCTTTCATTTGTTGATGGAACGACGTAAGACCATTTCACGGCGGCTAAAGTGAAAGCCGCTCTCTTTTACTCTCCACTTTACTTCTGACCTGACCCACTTCGTGTGGTTATCCTTGAAATCAGGGAGGCTACGGCTATCTCGAATGAGCAAAAACACTCTTCGTATTATCCCACTGGGGGGACTGGGGGAGATCGGCAAGAACATGACCGCCTACGAATACGATGGGGATATCCTTATCGTAGATGCAGGGATTATGTTCCCCCTGAACGACATGTTGGGGGTGGATTATATCATTCCCGACTTCCAATACCTGCTCGATAAGACCCAGCGCGTGCGGGGAATCGTGATCACTCACGGTCACGAAGATCACATCGGCGCGGTGCATCACGTCCTGGATGCTATTCCGTCGCCGGTCTACGCCACCTCCCTGACTCTGGGTCTGATCGAAGGCAAACTGGCTCGCAGCGGCAGGATCGGCAAAAGCGATCTGCGGCGCGTGCAGGCCGGTGAGACGGTGCAAATCGGCAAGTTCAAAGTCGAAACCTTCCACATCTGTCACTCCATCCCCGACGCTATTGGTCTGGGGATCACTACCGGGGCCGGCCTGGTGATCCACATGAGCGATTTTAAGTTAGACCAGACTCCAGTGGATGGCTGGGTGACGGATTACGCCAAACTGGCCGAATTCTCCCGCCGTGGCGTGGACCTGCTGTTGAGCGATTCCACCAATTCGGAACGCCCTGGCTGGACTCCCTCGGAGAAGGTGATCGGTCCGGCCTTCGACCAGGTGATGGCCAACGCCCCAGGACGGGTGATCGTGGCTACGTTTGCTTCGCTGATCTCGCGCATTCAACAGGTGGCCGACTCGGCCATGAAATACAAACGCAAAATGGCCTTTGCCGGCAGCAGCATGGTGGAGAATGTGCGGATTGCCCGTAACCTGGGGTACTTAAAGATTCCCGATTCCACCATCGTTCCTCTGGAACAGGCGCTAAACCTGCCCGATAATCAAGTGGTAATCATGTGCACCGGCTCACAGGGCGAACCATCGTCGATCATCGGTCGGCTCTCCACCGGATCCAATCGCCAATTTGATGTCAAGCCTGGGGATACGATTGTGCTCTCATCCCATCCCATTCCGGGTAACGAGGAAGCGGTCAGCCGGGCGATCAATCGGTTGTTGCGGCTGGGGGCAGAGGTGATCTACGACGCCATCGCGCCGGTGCACGTCTCCGGACATGCCAGTCAGGAGGAGCAGAAACTCCTGTTCAACCTGCTGCGACCGCGCAATTTCATGCCCATTCACGGCGAACTGCGTCAACTCAAGCGTCATGCCTGGCTGGCCGAACAGATGGGCATTCCCAAAGAGAATATCGCCGTGGTGGAAAACGGCCAGATCGTGGAACTGCGCAACGGCAAACTGCACATCGGCGAGCGCATTCCCGGTGGCTATATCTTTGTGAATGGCGAATCGATCGGCGATATTGACCATGACGTCATGAAGGAACGAGCACAACTGGCCCGCAATGGGATCGTGGTGATCGATCTGAGTATAGATAAGGTTCGTGGCACTCTGCTCCACGAGCCAGAAGTGTTGACGCGTGGTTTCCTTTCGCCCGATGATGCAGAACGACTGATCCCGGAGATTCGGAAGCGGGTGGTGATGGCCGTGCAGAGCGGTGGCCTGGAAACCGATAAGGATATTGCCAACGCAGTCAAGGAGTATCTCTACCGCCAGACTCGCCGACGTCCCCTGGTGTTCGTCACGCTGAGCCGCACGTGATGGAGAGCGAGAGCACGGAGGGGGAAGAACCACGGAGGCACGAAGACACGGAGATCAGGGGAGAGAGCACGGAGGGGGAAGAACCACGGAGACACGGAGGCACGGAGATCAGGGGAGAGAGCACGGAGGGGAGAACCACGGAGACACGGAGGCACGGAGATCAGGGGAGAGAGCACGGAGGGAAGAACCACGGAGACACGGAGACACGGAGATCAGGGGAGAGAGCACGGAGGGAAGAACCACGGAGACACGGAGACACGGAGATCAGGGGAGAGAGCACGGAGGGGAGAACCACGGAGGCACGGAGACACGGAGGCACGGAGTCCGTTGAGATAGTTATAAGAGCATGAGAGCAAACGTACTGCCGACCTTTGGCCGGTAAACGCGGGAGAGCGGGAGAGGAGAAGAAGAAATGCTCTGCTGCGTTGCTCGTGCAGCAGAGCATCTTTTGAAGACCTGTTCCGCTTCAGGCTATGCGCGGATCTCCTGCCGCTGGAAGAGCACATATCCGAGAGCAAAGAGCAGGAAGGTGGCGGCGATCAAGCCGGTCAGGTGCGGCCAGATCAACAATACGCTCTGATCAAGGGGTAAGGGCGCACCTAACAACGCCCGATCCAGTTGAATGGGCAGGATGATGCCCAGGGAGCGCTCCGCCGGCCGCAGCAGGATGACCGCAATCTCCGCAAACAGGCGAATCGGGGAAAGGCGGGCCAGAGTCAGTTGAGTCTCCCAGACGCTCACCAGTTCCAGCACAGAGGTGATCTGCCGCGGCGAGAACAGCGGAGTCAACAGGCCAGCAATCATGTTCCAGAACACGGTAAAGAATAGCCAGACGGCAATCGAGGCCAGTGCCGCTGTCGCCGGGGAGCGGAAGAGGATCGAGAAGAGCAACGCCAGCGAGACCCAGATTCCACCATAAAACACAGTAGCCACCAGGAAGATCAGGGCCCGGCCGGTCTCCTCCGCCGTGGGAGGCACCCCCAGGCTGACAATCCCCAGGCCAAAGATCAGCAGCCAGATGGCCGAGAACACAATCGCCAGGGTAAACAGGCCGCTCAGAAATTTGCCGAACAGGAAGGCATCGCGATAGACCGGCTGGGCCAGGATGCGCGATAGAGTGCGACGGTTGAATTCGCTGTTGACCGCGTCAAACGCCAGGGCAATGGCAATCAGCGGCACCAGAAAGCCCAGGAAGCCCACAAAGGAGGGCAACGGGTCCTGTGCAGTGGTGAACAGGCGCAGATAAAGGAACTCGCTATTGCCGCGATTGAGATTTTGCAGAGCAGTATACACCGTGCCCACAGCAGTGATCACGATCAACAACTCCAGAATGCGCATGCGGGCGCCGGTCAGGTGATCGGCCAGTTCCTTGAAGAGCACCGCTCCCAGGCCAGTCCAGGGAGAACCTTCCCGTTCCAGGGAGGGTGAGGGTGGATTACGCAGGTTGCGCATCGTTTGCCTCCTCAAAGTAGCGCCGATATATCTCTTCTAGATTCTGATGCTGAATGGATAAACCGAACAATTGTCCTCCTGCCTGAACCACAGCCTGAGCCGCTTCCGCACGCACATCGCTTTGGGCCTCTACTTCATACATGTTCGAGGACACCAGGCGTACCGCCGTGACCTGAGGGACTCCCTTCTTCAGGGCATTTTGCAGGGCCTCCGCATCGCCTTCAGCGTGCACGCGAATCAGGTAAGCGCCCCCCAGCACCTTTCGGGCCAGATCAGGCACCGTCCCCTGCAGGACCATTCGCCCCCGATGGAACAGGCCCACCCGATCACAGACCTCTTGCACCTGGTGTAACAGGTGGGAGGAGAGCAGGATGGTGATTTTTTCCTGCTTGAGGCTGAGGATCATATCCAGGAACTGGCGCGCCAGTTCCGGGTCCAGGCCCTGAGTCGGTTCGTCCATGATGATCAGTTGGGGGCGCTTGATCAGCACGTCGGCCAGGCCCAGGCGTTGCCGCATCCCCCGGGAGAACGTCCCCACCCGTTGATTGGCTACGTGGCTCAGGTGCACCCGTTCCAGCGCCTCCTCAACGCGGCGATCCAGTTCTTTGCCCGAGAGTCCGTTCAGGCGGGCAATGTAACTCAGGTTTTCGCGGGCAGTGAGGTCATCGTAGAAGCCCACCTGGTCGGGCAGGTAGCCTACACGCGCTTTCACGCTCAGGGGATGGCGCGTCGGGTCCAGACCGAGGACACGCACCTGTCCACGGGTGGGTTCGGTCAGACCGAGCAACATCAGGATGGTGGTGGTCTTGCCCGCGCCGTTTGGGCCCAGCAAGCCGAAGACTTCTCCCGCCTGGACAGTCAGGTTCAGGTCGCGGACGGCGGTAAAGTTGCCATATTGTTTGGTCAGGTTTCGGGCTTCAATGACCGGATTGTCCATGAGCACCTCCTGAAAGACGTCCGAAGAGCGGGGTAGGTCTCTTCGGACGTCCGAACGTTACCGACGGCCAAAGCGAACGACTGCCAGTCCGACAATGGCCAGCGCCACGGCGATCAGGATGACGCCCACCATCCCCCACAAGGTGGAGGTGCGCATCGTGATCCGGAAGTCGGCTGATTTGGAAGCCCCATCTTTGGGTTGAGCACGGAAGGTGATAATGTAATCGCCAGCCACTGCCCGCTCGGCAGGTTTGATGTTGACCGTCACTTCCACTTCACCATTGGCCGGCACTTCAACTACCTCTTGCGGCTCAAAGGTGACTTCCCAACCGCTGGGCGAGGAAGCCGAGAGACGTACACCCAGAGCCGGGGAATTGCCAGTGTTGCGCAACACCAGTTTGATCGGCGTGGTCTTGCCCAGATAGGCATCTGCCGAGAGCCGCTCATCGGGGGTGGTCAGGGTGAGTTGAGGCTGCCCAAATACTTCGGCTGTCAAAGTCAGAGTGGCCTCAGCAGTTTCGCTCTGCGCCCGCACGGTGATGGGATAGCTCCCCACCGGCACGCTGGTCAGCGGTTCGACGGAGATATCAATGCGCTGTGAAGCGTTGGCCTTGATCTCGGTAGGCAGATTGGTGATGTCTTTGCCTGTGGCGCGGAAGGTGACTTTGAACTCGCGCGGCGCATCAGCGGATAGGGTGACGAAGATGTCCTCGCCCCCTTCGTTCTTCAGGGTGGCGTTGAAACTAAATGTGGATTCCGATCCGCCACGCAGGACGGGGAAATCGGTCTGGAGGGTCAAACGAGCCGGCGTCTTCTCCTGGACGATTAACTCCATAGGGAAGGTGGCCGTGACTTCACCGGCGCGAGCCACCAGGTTAAAGCGATAGGTTCCGGCGGTCACGTTTTGCGGTTGGGTCAGACGGAGCTGCACCCTGGCCGGTTCATCTTTTTGGACGTAGATGGCCCGGATTCCCCGTCCACCGCCGCGATATTCGGCACTCCAGCCTTCGGGCAGGTTGTTCACATCCAGAGTCACCACACCCGATTCGGGAACCTGGATGGTCACATCCAGGGTGATCCCCTCACCGATTCCCACAACCATAGAAGGATAGTCGGCATAGATCGTCAGGGTCTCCTGAGCATAGGTCAGGCGCGGTATGCCCAACATCAATGCCAGGACAGTGATGATGACCAGCAAGTTGCGAACCCGGTGCATGGTTCAACCTCCTTGTTGCGTCAAGAAGTAAGGTGGGATGGTCGAGAATGAAACACCCCAGAAAAAGTCTGAAATAATTTACCCCCAACGCGTTAGATTGCCGTTAGAAGCACATAAACGCTTCGTTACCTTATCGCTCTCCCTTCTCCTCCCTGCCCTCTCTGCAGGTCTCTGTATCGCTGGGTGATTGGGTGAGCCGCGCTTGACGTTTTTCTCGCTTCGGTTAGAATCAGCCCTGTGGGGCGATGGCGGAACAGGCAGACGCCGCGGTCTTAAAAACCGCTGGGCAGCGCGCCCGTGTGGGTTCGAGTCCCACTCGCCCCATCTCGCCCTCTCCTGCCAGAGAGGGATAGTTGTTCTTGCTCCACTCAGCATATACTCTTGCCTGCGAAAAACTCTGGTTTCACGGGCAGATTGGCTGACAGGTCATGTACTACACCCGACAACAACTGGAAGAAATCGAAGAGAAAACCCTGGCGCCCTACGCCATGCGCAGCCGCCATTCCAAAGGCCGCGCCTACCTGGATCGGGAACCGGACTATCGCACCGCGTTTCAACGCGACCGCGACCGCATCCTCCACACCACGGCCTTTCGTCGTCTGGAATACAAAACCCAGGTGTTCATCAACTACGAGGGCGATTACTATCGCACCCGTCTGACTCACACTCTGGAGGTGGCGCAGATTGGTCGCACCATCGCTCGCGCCCTGGGAGCCAATGAAGACCTGGTCGAAGCCATCTGTCTGGCCCATGACCTGGGCCATCCTCCCTTCGGTCATGCCGGCGAGGCCGCGCTCAGCCGCCTGATGAAAGATTACGGTGGCTTCGATCACAACAAGCAATCGCTGCGCATCGTCACCGAACTGGAACAACGCTATCCGGAGTTCCCTGGCCTCAATCTCACCTGGGAAGTGCGCGAGGGGATCGTCAAGCACGAGACGGAATATGACATTGCCGATGCTTCCGCCTATAACCCCGAACTGCGCGGCAACCTGGAGACGCAAATCAGCAACGCCGCTGACGAATTGGCCTACACTGCTCACGACCTGGACGATGGTTTGCGCTCAGGCATGATCACGCCACGCCTGTTGCGGGACATCACCCTGTGGGAGAAGTTAACCGCTGCCATCCACTGGCAGGGACCCGATCTGGCCGAGATGGACCGTCATCGCCTGATCCGGGAACTGATCGGCCTGGAAGTCACCGATCTGATCATCACCACCTACGAACGTATCAAAGACAGTGGCGTGCAATCGCCCCTGGATGTGCAACGTTTACCCTACAACCTGGTTGGCTTCAGCGAGGAAATGCATCGCCTCAATCGCGAATTGAAGGATTTCCTCTATCATCATATGTACCGCCATCATCGGGTGATGCGCATGCAAGTCAAAGCGGAGCGCATCCTCGCCAACCTGTTCCATGCCTATCGCGAAACTCCTGCCATCCTGCCCGAACACATCCAGAAGATCATCCCGCTGCGGGGATTGGAACGCACCATTTGCGATTACATCGCCGGTATGACCGATCGCTACGCCACCGAGGAACATCAGAAACTGTTCAACCCGCTGGTCAAGCCATAGTCTGGTAAAATAAGTCCCTCTCAAAGGGCCCGTCTTTGCAGCATTCCCCTTATCTTTCTGCCCGTGAACGAAGTGTATGAACGAGCCGATTTATCTGACTGCTGAAGGATTGCAACGTCTCAAGGAAGAACTCAAGGAACTGACCGGCCCGCGGCGCGCCGAACTGGCAGCACGCCTGCGCTCGGCGATTCAGATGGGTGATCTTTCCGAGAATGCCGACTATCACAAAGCCAAAGAGGATCAGGCGTTCCTGGAAGGTCGCATTCAGGAACTGGAATACATCATTCGAAATGCTGTGATCATCGAGAAAGAGCCCGGCCGGGATGTGGTCGGCCTGGGTTCTCATGTGACCATTCAGGAAGAAGGCCTGCCGCCGGAGACGTATTACATTGTGGGGGCAAAGGAAGCGGATCCACGCAATGGGCGCATTTCCAATGAGTCGCCCATTGGCCGCGCTCTGATGAATCGCCGCGTCGGCGATGTGGTTGAGGTCGAGACCCCAGCCGGAAGACTCACCTTCAAGATTCTGAACATCGAGTAATTGCGCCAGCGGAGACAGGATTATTTGCGACGTGCCCGGGCTGGACGTTTGAGCGCTTGCACTTCTTCGGGGGTCAGGAAGCGCCAGTCGCCTGGCTTGAGCGTACCCAGGCGCAGGGGACCGATACGCACCCGCACCAGGCGAACCACCGGCAGCCCCAACATGGCGCAAATCTCTCGAATCTGGCGCTTCTTTCCTTCGCGCATCACCACCCTCAACCAGACACCCTTACCCACCGCCTGCGAGATGCTCACTTCGGCCGGCAGAGTTCGGGTGCCATCGGAGAGCACTACCCCATGACGCCAGGCTTCCAACTGTTCTAGATCGGGTCGGCGCGCTACCAGCACCCGATATTCTTTCTCATGACCATAGCGGGGATGGGTCAGACGGTTGCTCAGATCGCCATCGTTGGTCAACAGCAATAGCCCTTCAGACTCAAAATCCAGCCGGCCGACCGGGTAGATGCGTTCGGGCACGTCTACCAGATCGCGCACGGTGCGGCGACGATCGCCTCGCTCAGACTCGGTGGTGGAGAGGACAAAGCGCGGCTTGTTGAGGGCAATATATACCGGCCGTTCCGGCCCAGGCAGCGGAAGACCATCTACGGTGATGTGATCGATAGCCGGATCTGCTTTTTGACCCAAGTGAGCCACCTGCCCGTTGACGCGCACACGGCCGCTCAGGATCAATTCTTCGCAGGCACGGCGCGAGCCAAAGCCGGCGCGCGCTAGAATTTTTTGCAATCGCTCTTCCATAGATTGGGGGTATTATACCGCCTTGTGGCGCAAGAACGATCTCACCAGGAAACGAACCGCTGAAGTACCAGGGGCAGAGTGGCCTCCTTTGCCGCTCTGCGTCAAGTCGCGTGTGCTGCGCTCCCGATGGTAATCACCTTTCATCCCCGTTGAAGACGACCAGCAGGAAACGGTTGAACAGGCCAGGGGTTTTAGCAGATAAATTTGTGATATGTCGGGAGGAACGTATGAGACGTTTTGGCTTTCGCTGGATCATCGCCTGGCTGGTGGTTGGGATGATCATCTGGCTGGGATTGGTGCTCGGTCTGGGCGCAGAAGTCCTGGGGCCACGGGGTCAGTTCGGGATGGGGATCGTGGCGGCGATGGTCGCCGCGTTGACCGTGATTCCCGCAGTGTTCGGAGCGCGAACCGCTTCTGGCATCGCTGGGGCCGGAGTGCTGATCGGGCTGGGGTACCTGGCTTATGTCCGTCAGACCGTAGCCGGTTGGGGAGACCTGGTTGGGATGTTCGCTTTCCTGAGTGTGTTCGTCATCGCCTGGGTGATCGGGCTGGTTCTTCAGGCGATCTTCACGGTGCTGCGCAAGAGAAACCAAACCACACAGGCCCTGAACGGGAAATAATGCCCTATCCTGCCTGAAGGATAGGATCAAAGCCTGTCCTGCGACATGCTGGGCCAGGCCAGTTCTTTTCTCAAACGAATAAACGAATGGAGAGCGGCGCATTCATTTGTTTGTTGATGGGTGTTTTGGGGCAGCCCGGTCAGGGAATGATGGGAACAAATGAATGAACATTCGGTTGGGGACGGCAGTGGAACTGCCGTCCCCAACCCCCTTTGTTCGTTGATGGGTGCCTTGGGGGCACGACCCGTCAACGAATAGGGAGAACGAACGCTGCACCACCAGGCTCTGCCTGCCTGGCGTTGCCGACCAAAGGTCGGCGGTACATGGCTGTGGTTGTATAATTGACACCAAAGCCCCTTCTCGGCGGACTTACATGCGCCGACTGCTCTCCCTGCTTCTGTTCTGCCTGATGCTCACCGCCTGCGCGCCCCGCGTCCCGCAAATGGACTCCCCTCTCTTATCAACGCCTGGCAGGGAGACAGCCGAGCGGGCTTTCCTGCAAAAAGGAACGAACGATCAACCCTCAACGATCAGGGGCCAGAACGACAAAATCTCCCTCAGGGAACTCAGCAATGATCTTGTAGGAGCGCAACATGGGAATGCTCACCCGGCGCAACCAGGCGTTGCTTTCTTCAGCAAACGCCTCATCACGACCTTTGTACCGGCCCGGTGGCGCAGGGGCGATGATCAGATCGTAGCGATGTGCTGCGATATCCGCCCGAAAGCGGTCAATCCACGGGCGGTAATTGGTCATGGCAAACTCCATCAGATCAATGTTATCGTACTCCGGGATCAGCGGAACGCCCCGAATCAGACCAAACGTCAACAGGTGACGCTGCGAGATAAACAGAACCCGTCCGCCCTGAGCGACGGTTTGATCAACCATGTTTTGCAGGCGTGCCAGCGAGTCGGTATGCCGTTCCAGTGAAGGCAGGCCCGGATAGGCCGAACACACCACAAAGAAGACCACCATCAGCACTGCCAGCGTGGTCAGGAGGGGAGGAAACGCCCGGGGCGGGCCAGCCGGCTCGAGGTCCGGCACGAAGCGGTCGAAGATCAGGTAGAGGCCGATCGCCAGGGAGAGAGTCAGATAGGTGTCCAGGTTGTGCAGGTTGCTCCCTCCCCCAATTTTGGCGCTCACGATGAAGCCACCCACCAACAGGACCAGCAACATGGTCACCAGGCCGGCGATCCGAATCCAGTGCCAGTATCCCTGGCGGAGATGAAAGACGAAGATCAAGGCCGGAGGGGTCGCCATCAGCAGACCAGCCGGCAGAATGCCCAGCGGTTGGAGTGCGCTGGGGAACAGGCGATACCAGAGCAGCAGTTGCCAGAAGGCAGCATTGAACATTTCGGCCGGAACGTCAGAGATGGAAAAATACCACCAACGGGCCGCCAGAGCCACGCCCAAGCCTAGCAGGGTGTAGATCATCGGCCAGGCCAAATAGCGCACTAGGGAGCGGCGAGCCAGCGGCGTCTCCAGGAGATAAAAGGCGATCGTCAGCATGGCCGGCACGGGGATCCAGTTGACGCGGCTGATACCTGCCCAAAAAGAAGCCACGACCAGGGCAATGAGGGAGGGCAGAGGACGATGCGGCTGGTATGCCATAGCCACCGGGATCGCGGCCAGCAGCAAATAGAAGTAGACCGGACCCTGTAACAGGTAGAGCGTCCCCCACAGGAAGAAACCAAGCCACACCCAGGAAGCAGGAAAAGGAAAATTGGGATCGGGAGAAGCAGCAGACCGGTTGACAGTGACTCTTCTCAGGAAAAGCGCCGCTGTCAACGCTGGCAATAGAACAGTCAGCGAGGTCTCCCACAGGCGAGTCAGCCACAAGGAAGGCCGGGGGAGTAAGAGCGACACGGCTTCAACCACATAGCGACTCAAATCCTGATAAAACGGTGGCAAGGATAGGCCGTAGTAACGTTTGGAGAGCAGTAATGAAGCATGGTAGTAGCGTGTCCCTTCGGACCAGTGCAGGGAGAAGGGAGTAAGCGAGAGCGATGGCAGGGTGGTGAGCAGGTGATAGTAGAACGCAAACCCCAGCAAAGAGAAGAGGAAAGCGTGCCACAGCCGGGAGGGAACCGCTCCTGAAAGCAGATATGCCCCTACCAGGCTGGCGCCGAGGACGATCAGCAGGCGCGCCGCCAACGGACGCAAGGTCGGTGCCAACGGGCCAAGCAGAAGCCATGAAAACAGGCAGACCAGGAGGAGCATCCCGGCCAGACGTCCACGCCAGCCCAAACGGCCAAACAGGCCCATTACCGAAACCGACCGCAGTCGTTCCAGCACCAGCGACCGGCCAGAGAGAGGATGTCGCCTGATCCGCCAGGCTGATGGATCGCCGGGCCAGGCCGCCAGCACAAGCAGGGTGATCCCTATGCTGCCGACAGCCAGAACCAGCAACGTGCGCCGCCAGAACACGAACAACACCCCGCCACTCCCCAGGTGAGCCGCCAGGCCTGCAATCAACAAGCCGGTCAGAGCCAGGATCAGACGCCACCAGTGACGACCTTCCAGATGGCCTAAGCGTTTCAACACGCTGGTTTCAATCATCCCAGGTCACCTGTTGCAGGGCATCGGCTTGCAGGCGGGTTGCCAGTTCCGCCAGCAGGCGCGCACAGCGCTGCACATCGGTCAGAGCGACCACTTCGACCGGCGTGTGCATGTAACGCAGGGGAATGCTCACCACTGCAGTCGGGATCCCCTCACGGGCCAGTTGCACGGCTGCCGCTTCGGTCCCCGAATAGACGGGCATGGGTTCAACCGAATAAGGGATTTCCAATTCGTCTGCCAGGTCACGCAGGCGTTTGAACAAGAACGGATGTACCTGCGGACCGATACCCAGGGTAGGTCCCTCCCCAAGAGGGAAGGCCTGCCAGGTCTGCACACCGGCCGAGCGGCCATGGGTCACATCCACGATGACGGCCAGGTCGGGGCGCAGAGTAAATGCCGAGGTGGCCGCGCCGGCGAAGGTGACTTCTTCCTGGACGGTGGCAGCAAACCACACGTCCCAGGCATGTCTTCGCTCGCGCAGGAGTTCCATTGCCCAGGTCAACGCCACCACAGAGACACGATTATCCATGGAGTGGCCACAGATCACCTGTTCTCCTAATTCAATGGGCGGGTTCGCAAACGAAACCAGATGGCCCGGCCGAACCAGTTGACGCACCCGCGGCGTGGGCAAGCCCACATCCACCAGCAAATGATCCCAGGAGGGCACGTCTTTGCTGGCGTCATCGGGCATCAGGTCAGGCGGACGCATGACAATCACTCCCGGCAAGGGGCGTTCAGCATGGACGATCACGGCCTGGCCGGGCAGAATACGCGGGTCCACGCCACCGATGGGGGTCAGACGCAAAAAGCCTGCTTCTTCTCCAGATACCATCATCCCGATAGCGTCCATGTGGGCTGAAATCAACAGGGATGGGCGAGGCTCAGGAGCATGGCCGCAGCAGCGGGCATGGACTGACCCCAAACGGCTCTCATGAATGTCATCGGCCAGAGACGCCCATTCTTGATAGATCAACCTCGCCACCGGTGACTCATAACCAGATAAGCCCGGGGCGGTGAGCAACGCATGGAGAAAGGATGGAATAGCCATAGGAACTCAGGGAGTGGGAGTCTCGGCAGGGGTCGAGGAAGCGGTCTGGGTTGGGGTGAACGTTGGAGAGGCTGTTTCCGTAGGAGAAGGAGTGAACGAAGGAGTAGGAGAAGGAGTGAACGAAGGAGTGGGAGAAGGAGTGAACGAAGGAGTGGGAGAAGGAGTGAACGAAGGAGTAGGAGAAGGAGTGAACGAAGGAGTGGGAGAGAGAGTGGCGGTTGATGTTGCGGTAGGCGTAAAGGTGCGGGTTGGGGGGAGGAAAGGCGTCGGGCTGGCGGTCGGGCTGCCGCTCGCGATTGGCGTAGGGCTAAGCGTGGCTGTGGGTGTCCACACTTCTGGGGTGGGGGTGAAAGTAAGCGGGGCCAGAGTCAGCAAGATCGGCGAAGGGGTAGGCGACTGGGGTGTGTAGGTGAACGTGGGCGTAGAGGTTGGCGTCATGGGCGGTGGGGCGATCATCACCAACACCCCTCCCAAACAATAACAGGGCAGGGTAGCCAGGATCACAATCAGCAGGATCAAACGTCGGCGATGACGGGTAGCGATTGGATCGTCCATTGGGTCGATCATAACACAAGCCGACAGGCAGAGATCAGCGACTCTGACGGAAGGTGACAAATACCATATTCTTTTCACAATCACTATAGGTGTTAATGGGGATCGCTTCGGAGAGCGGCAAGCCAGCCTGATCAAGCAGTTGTAGCGATAGGGTTCCTTTCGACTCGACCGGTGTGGTGCCCAGTTGGATCTCAAACCCAGAAGGACCATACAAAACAGGAGAAAAGCCAGAGGCCACTACATAGTTCACGCTCTCTCCTTGTAGAAAGCCACTCAGACGGACAATCAGATAAAGGTGGTGAGCGCCATTCTTATCAAGCACAATGCCGGCGACACCTAGCCAGTTACATCCAAACTCTGGATGGTATTTGCTACTGGAAATGTATTCCACTTTAGCCGAGTAAGGCGTCTTGGGAGTTGGACTGGCGCGCGGGGTAGCGCTGGGACTGGGCGTAGCCGTAGGAGAGACCAGCAACACTGGAGTGAACGTAAACACTGGCGTAAACGAGGGGAGGGGTGTATTCGTCGGCGGGATATAAGGCGTGACGCTGGGCGTCCAGGTGGGCGGCATCACTATCAACGTAGATGTCGGGGTTGGCAAGAGGTCAACCACCTGGGCACGTTGGGGGGGTAGAGGATTCAACGGAGTGTTGGGCTGGATGAAGATCAAGACATAATAGGCTCCAATGCAGGCCGTCACGACCAGCACCAGGATCGAAAGAATATCCCATACACTCAGAGACGGGAAAGAGAAACGAGAGGGAGCAGCAGGTTGTTCAAAAAAATCGAAGTCGTCGAAGTCGGTGTACGAACGGCTCATGAACGCCTCCATTACGGGAAAAGAATGGTTGCCTGGGTGCGCTGAAAGATGATCCACTCATTCAATGCTCGTTCTTGCAAGGTGAGCAACGCGTCCGGCGACAGACGTCGCTGCCCACGTTCGACCACATACAAAATATGATAGCCCACAGTGCTCGAAATCACCTCGCTAAACTGGCCGGGTTGCAGAGCAAACACGGCTGAGTCGAGAGAGGCATCCAGCAAATAGCCGGGGGGAAACCAGCCCAAATCACCACGCGTCAGCGGATCATAGCGCGCGGCCAGATCGTCAAAGCGAGCGCCGCTTCTCAACTGCGCCAGCACAGCCTGGGCTTCCGATTCGGTCTTGAACACGATCTGGCGTGCATGAACCTGTTCCATCTCTTCGGGCACCCCGGCCAGGATTCGGTCACGCATACGGGCTGCCTCTACCGCTCGCTTCAGGGCAGACCGAAAGGAGGCTTCGTCATACCCATGAGCCGCCTGCCAGGCCCGCAGGGCGTCCATCCCGCCCAGAGAAGCGGCCAGAGACTCGATGCGTGCCTGCAGATCGGCTGCGCTCAAGGCCAATCCGGCTGCCCGGGCGGCCTGGGATAGCAAGGTCTGGTTGATCAGATCGTCCAGGACGATACGACCGGCCTCCTCAGCAGATACCTCCCTCCCCAGCGCAGCCTGGGCTGCCTGATACCGAGCGATCTCAGCCTGGTATTCTGCCAGGGAGATCGGCTCACCGTTGACTATGGCAATTGCCGGCAGCGGCGTTGCTGTTGCGGTAGCCGATGGAAAGGGCGTCGTTAAGACCTCTTCTGAGGCCTGGGGGCGAACCGGCTGAGGCGCACAGGCGGTGACAGTCATCCCTCCCCCCCAGAGCAACATCCATGTCAACATCACCCAGGATACCCACACCGATTTCCATATTCGCTTCTCTGGCCGAATAGCAAACCTGGAGCAGCAAAACATCGTTCGGATTATACCGAAAGGTGGTCGGCTTTGGGAGTTGTGAAATGGCTATTCCCACTCCATCGCCTCCGTCTCGGCGCTGGAAGCCGATAGAGAATAGCCAGCCTCACTCGTTTGGGCAGTCTCCCTGCAAAGTGTTGGGGAACGCCCGGTGCGCCAGTTTTGATCGCAGAAAGCGCAGGAGCGGCTGAGAAAAGCCCGAAAAGGGGATAACTCTCTGCGTTCTCTGCGTTCTCTGCGTTCTCCGCGGTGAAATTGGGTAACAACACTCAAGAGGGAGACTATCCTCGTTTGCTTTTAACGAAAACCCATCCATCCGCCTGCCTTTGCCTGACCCTCTATCAGGCCTGGGACACTGTCCGGAATCCCTCCTTCCACGGTCACCGGCGACGATAGAACCAGAACTTCCTGTGTGCACTCCAATCTTGTCAGGAAACACCCACCGCTTTCCTCGCCAAATGCCGCAACGTCAAAAACATCTGCGTAATCTGCGTAATCTGCGGATGCCTTTCTTCACCACTTGACAACTTTTGCATGCACACCACGCCCGAGTGTGCACTCCAATCTTGTCAGGAAACACCCACCGCCTTCCTCGCCAAATGCCGCAACGTCAAAAACATCTGCGTAATCTGCGTAATCTGCGGATGCCTTTCTTCACCACTTGACAACTTTTGCATGCACACCACGCCCGAGTGTGCACTCCAATCTTGTCAGGAAACACCCACCGCCTTCCTCGCCAAATGCCGCAACGTCAAAAACATCTGCGTAATCTGCGTAATCTGCGGATGCCTTTCTTCACCACTTGACAACTTTTGCATGCACACGAACTTCCTTTACGTCAATCTCTGAGAAAGTGCTTTACGGTATAATCGGCCGCATGATGAAATCAATCCGCGCCTTGATTCTGGATATGGACGGTGTGTTGTGGCACGACAACACGCCGATCGGCGATCTGCCGGGGATTTTCGAGCAGATTCGTGCCGCTGGTTGGAAATTCGCCTTTGCCACCAACAATGGTACCCGCACCCCGGATCAGTATCTGGAAAAACTGGCCCGCATGGGGGTACAGGTCGAACCCGGGCAGGTGGTCACGTCGGCGTTGGCGGTTGCCCGACTGTTGAAGAAACGCTTCCCGGAGGGCGGCCCGGTGTTTGTGATCGGTGAGCAGGGAGTGAAACAGGCTTTGCAGGAACAGGGGTTTGAGGTGCTACCGGTGGATCAGGCCCGGCAGGCAATAGCCGTAGTGATGGGCATCGATCGTCAGATTTCGTTTGAAAAGATGAACGAAGCCACGCTGCTTGTCCGCAGTGGCGTGCCGTTTTATGCCACCAACCCTGATAAGACTTTCCCCACGCCGCGAGGACAAATCCCAGGCGCTGGAGCATGGATTTCGGTGGTGATTACTGCCACCGGCATCGAGCCGATCTATGCCGGTAAACCCTATCCCCACCTGATCGAGATGGCGCTAGAACGCCTGGGGACGACGAAGGAGGAGACTCTGGTGGTCGGCGACCGGCTGGAAACCGACATTGCTGCCGGGCAGACGGTAGGATGCCGCACAGCGCTGGTGTTGAGTGGAGTATCCACACGTCAGCAGGCCGAGACCTGGTCACCGCCGCCGGATTGGATCGCTACCGAGCTGGGAACTCTGGTATCTGAACTGACCAGGTGATCCCCTGCAGGACTCGGGTATCTTCCAAAAAAACGAAACGCCGACCAGGAAGGCCGGCGATCGTTGTCTTTAAGCATTTCTCCCCCGGTGGTATTTCTACTCTACTGACCGTTCGCAAGACCTCTCAGGGCGTTGGTGTCGCTGTGGGTGTCGGTGGAGTTGGGGTTTCGGTCGCAGTGCTCTGGACAGCGCCGGCGACTCGAATAGTGGCTGTAATGTACGTCCCAAACCATGCACCGCGATCATCCTGCAGTTTCCAGTAACTCTGATATTCGCCGGGTGTAGGGGGTGCCACGAAGGCAATCGCGATTTCCACCTGCTCCCCCGGTCCGACTTGCCGGCCCAGAGGGGTCGTTTGTCCACCCAGGGGAATGCCAATGCCGGCAAAGGCCACCTTGAATTCCGGCTTCCACGGGCAGGTGCCGGTGTTCTGCACCAGCCACTTCTTGACAAACTGTTCCCCTGGTTGAAGCACTGGAATAGTGACAGTGTCATCATAGGTCAGGTCTTTGATCCAGCGCGAGGCCAGGCAAGACACCGCTGGAGCCGTAGCCGTAGGCGTATCCAGCACCAGGGGCGCAAAGGTCGGGGTGGCGGTCGGTTCAGGCGTAGCCGTGAACGTTGGGGTGGGCTGCGCCTGGGCTGTCTGGGTCAGGCCCATGGCAAAGGTGGCGATCGCCTGGGCGGCGATCAGATTCGGGTCCAGAGGAGTCGGCGTGGGGGCGCGTGAACCGGCTCCACATCCTGAGAGCAGGATCGCTGAGAGGAGCAAAAGGGTCCACCACAGGGGTATCGTTTTCGTCATAGGAACCTCCAAACTCGTATTATAAACGTCCTGAGCAGAAAAGGGTTCCAGGCAGAGAATCCATGGGGCGGTCGGCTGGTACAGCAAGATTGCCCTGAATCCATCCTTCCTTCCCTCGCTACCAGCGTGAACCCCGCCTGATCTCATCCCGATCAGAAACCCTCACTTTACAGAAGACACGTCCAGGCAAAACCACACTTTGAAAAATGTGATATGATCTCAATCACTTCAAGTGACCACTTATTACGCGCAAGGATACCACAATTACCCTGTCCTCTATAAGCGCATATCTTCCCTCGGATATTATCGTTGTCCTGGCTGCGCATGGTGCGCCTCCCACTGATTATCCTCCTATGCGAGTAGGTATGCTGATGATGCTGGAGTTTGCCGGCCCCAGAGTCGAGCAATTGAAACCGCTGCGTCTCTGGCGCGAGCGACTTGCTCAGGAAGCGATCACCTGGCCACGCACTGCAGAAAATGACCCTTATAACCCTCGATTCGCTTATTTTGAGAGGCACTTCTGGAAATTTGCCAACCCCAATATGTGGGGTCTTATTGTACGAATACCGCCATGTGTCGCGGTTCTTCTTATGGGAGCAAGACGAATGGCTACACAAATTAAAAGAGCCAACGGAATCAGACTGCCATATATGGCTTTCATAACAGGTGTGCTCCTATATTTGGGACAACTTCCAAAAACCCTTCGTAAAATGAGCAAACCATTGGGTATAGGCGGTCAGGTGGAAGGTTTCCACATAAACCACAGTTGGGCGACGTGATCGCAACCGCGCGGAAAGCATGTAGTAGAATTATCTCATGGAGCGAGAGAAATGGCGACGAAGATACAGCAGATCCAAGCCGATTTGGTGAAAGCCATTGCTGACATTGCTTCAACTATGCCGCTGGCACGAACAGTGCAACTCTATCAATTCGCGCTCTTCCTCAAGACACATCCGCTGCCCACCGAAGAAACATTTGAAGAAATCGCAGCAGATGAGGCACTGTGGGATGCGCAATTTGCGGCAACGGAGGATGAAAAGTTGGCTGCATTGGTAGCGGCGGTCGAGAGCGACATCAATGAAGGTAGAACATTGCCGATGTTCGATGAACGCGGCGAATTCATCGAACACCAATGAAGTCGCAAACAACCCCATCATTCTGGAAGTATTACTGGGCCTTGCCCCCAGAAATCCGCCAACGTGCGCGGCAAGTCTACAAGTTGTGGCGTGATAACCCAGCGCATCCGCGTCTTTTCTTCAAGCGGGTGAAAGAAAGTCAGCCACTCTATTCGGTACGTATTGGCTTGGGATATAGAGCCCTCGGATTGCTTAAAGCGGATACTGTTACCTGGTTCTGGATTGGCACCCACGATGAGTATGACCGTCTTATCAAGTGAACCATGCAAACTTGTCGCCACACCGCCGTCCAACCCGCGCTTGCCAGGAAACAGAAAAAGGCTAATTTTTGCCGTTTGGCAGGCAAATTCGAGCATTTTGGCGACAAATACCCTCGGTTCGCTTATTTTGAGAGGCACTTCCGGAAATTTCTCAACCCCAATATGCGGAGTCTTATTGTACGAATACCGCCATATGTCGCGGTTCTTCTTATGGGAGCAAGACGAATGGCTACACAAATTAAAAGAGCCAACGGAATCAGACCGCCATATACGGCTTTCCTCACAGGTGCGCCCCTATATTTGGGGCAACTTCCAAAAACCTTTTCAAATTTGCACGAAATGACGGTTATTACGCGCAAGGATACCACAATTACCCTGTCCCCTATATGAGCGCATATCTTCCCTCGGATATTATCGTTGTCCTGGCTGCGCACGGTGCACCTCCCACTGATTATCCTCCTATGCGAGTAGGTATGCTGATGATGCTGGAGTTTGCCGGCCCCAGAGTCGAGCAATTGAAACCGCTGCGTCTCTGGCGCGAGCGACTTGCTCAGGAAGTGATCACCTGGCCACGCACTGCAGAGAACGATCCCTACAAGCGTGCGGTAGATGACCTGGCCGCCCGCCTGTCTGCTCGCCTGGGGTGTCGGGTGATCGCGGGCTACAACGAATTCTGCGCCCCTACCGTGGACCAGGCTATCGATCAGGCTGTAGCCCAGGGAGCGCAACGGGTGATCGTCATCCCCACCATGTTGCTGCGCGGAAACTCCCACACCGAACATGAGATTTACGCCTCGGTGATCCAGGCCAGTGAGCGCCACCCCTCGGTGAGGATCGAATATGCCTGGCCCTTCCAGGAAGACCTGATCGCCTCCCTTCTGGCGGAACAGGTCAATCGGCATCTACATTCATCTTCCCAGGCCGCCCCGGCGGTGGGAATGTGACCCGGGAGCGCAGGTGTCTCATCCGCCGCCTGGGAGCGCGGACGTCTCGTCCGCACCGGCGGACATGAAGTCTGCCTACAAATCCCCGAAAAACCTCAGCGATCCCTTTGAATTTTGAGCAACATGCGCTACACTTATAGCCACGCTGCCCTTCCCGGTCCCATCGGACATCCATAGCGACGCGCCGGAACAGCGCAAGTTCGGTCCATTTTCCACAGCAAGGAGGATGCTCCCATGCCTGCGCTCAATCGCGTACAACTCATCGGTTACCTGGGGCGTGATCCCGAAACCCGCTTCACCCCCACCGGCAAAAAGGTCTGCCAGTTCACCCTGGGTGTTACCCAACGCTGGAAGGCCGGTGAAGAACTCAAGGAATATACCGAATGGTTCAACATCGAAGCCTGGGGACGCCTGGGCGAGGTGGCTCAGGAATACCTGAAGAAGGGCAGCCTGGTCTACGTAGAAGGCCGCCTGCGCACCGACCGTTATGAAGAAAAAGGCGAAACCCGTTACTTCACTCGCGTGGTGGCCCTAACCCTACAATTCCTGGACCGCAAACCGGCCGAAGAGCCGGTCCTGGCGGTCGAAGAAGAATCGGCAGGCTACGAAGCCTGAAAAGCGAGTGCCCTGTTCCCATGACCTTTGAGGCCATCATCGGACTGGAAGTTCACGCCGAATTGCAAACCCGCTCGAAAATGTTTTGTGGGTGTGCGGTCGTAGATACCACCGTGGCCCCACCCAACACCTCCGTATGCCCGGTCTGTGCCGGCATGCCTGGCACTCTGCCGGTCGTCAACCGCCGCGCCGTGGAGATGGGTCTGCAGGTAGCCCTGGCCCTGGAATGCCAGATCAACCCCGTCAGCATCTTTGCCCGTAAGAACTACTTCTACCCCGATCTCCCCAAGGGCTACCAGATTTCCCAATACGAACACCCCCTGGCCGAGCGGGGCAAACTGGTGATCCACACTTCGGCTGGGGAACGAACCATCCGCATCCGCCGCGTGCACCTGGAAGAGGATACCGGCAAACTCACCCACATCCCCGGCGGTTCCCTGCTGGACCTGAACCGGGCCGGCGTACCCCTGCTGGAAATCGTCAGCGAACCTGACCTGCGCTCCCCCGAAGAGGCCGTGGCCTATGGTGAAGCCCTGCGGCAGATCCTGCGCTACTTGGGCGTCAACAGCGGAGACATGGAAAAAGGCGTGATCCGCTTCGAGGCCAACGTCTCGGTGCGACCGACGGGCCGCCACGAACTGGGCACCCGCACCGAAGTCAAAAACCTGAACTCCTTCCGCGCCCTGGAACGGGCCATCCTGTTCGAGATCGAACGTCAGACCCGCATTCTGGCCTCTGGCGGAACCGTGGAACAAGAAACCCTGGGCTGGGACGAAACCCGTGAACGCACTTACTCCCAACGCAGCAAAGAAGACGCCCCCGACTACCGCTACTTCCCCGAACCGGACCTGCCGCCGCTCACCCTTGACCCGGCCTGGCTGGAACGTCTGCGCGCTGACCTACCGGAATTGCCCCATGCCCGACTTCACCGCTTCCTCACCCAATACCACCTCAATCAGAACGATGCGGCACGCCTGGTAGAAGAGCGAGCCATTGCCGACTACTTTGAACAAACCCTCGCCCATCTCCCCCCCGAAATCCCGCCCCAGGTAGCCGCCAACTGGATCACAGGCGACCTGTTCGCCCTGATGAACACCCGCAACCAGGACATCTATCACCTGAACCTCCCCCCCCAGGCTCTGGCCGAAGTGATCCTCCTGGTTGCCCGGGGCGAGATCAACCAGGCCACCGGCCGCGCTCTGTTGAGCGAAATCGCCGAAAGCGGTCGCTCCCCGGCCGAGATCGTGGAAGCGCGCGGACTGAAACAGGTCTCCGATGCCGACTTCATCGCCCAGATCGTCCGCCAGACCCTGGACGAATTCCCCAACGAAGTGAAGACCTTCCACTCTGGCAAAGAAGGCGTCTTCAACTGGCTATTCGGCCAGGTGATGAAAAAGGCGGCTGGCAAGGCCAACCCCCACATCGTGCGCCAGGAACTCACCCGTCAACTCCGCTCCTGACCTCTGGTGCCCCTTGTGACACAGGTCCCTGTGGCCGTGGGTGAGACAAATACGCCCCACAAACCTGAAATTCGTCCATTGACGAACCAACCGTTCTCGTGTAAGGTTAAAATATAGAGATGCCTATGGCCCAAGCGTGGCACATAGACCCTTCTCAAGCGGGCGTCCTGTCCGAGGGCGCCTGCTTATATTTTCCCTGAACCCCACAGGAGCGAACCATGACCCAATCCATCAACCCCTTTGAAATGGCCCAAAAACAATTTGATACCGTCGCCAGGCAGATGAACCTCGATCCCAACGTGGCCGAAATCCTGCGCTGGCCCGCCCGCGAATACTCCTTCCGTATACCGGTACGCATGGATGATGGCTCAATTCGAGTCTTTCAAGGCTTCCGCGTCCAACACAACGACGCCCGCGGCCCCAACAAAGGCGGCATCCGCTTTCACCCGGCCGAAACCCTGGATACAGTACGCGCCCTGGCCATGTGGATGACCTGGAAGTGCGCCGTAGCCGACCTGCCCCTGGGCGGTGGAAAAGGCGGCGTCGTGGTTGACCCATCCACCCTGTCCCTGAGGGAAAAAGAAGAACTCTGCCGCGGCTGGGTGCGGGCCATGTGGAAAAACCTGGGCCCCCGCAACGACGTCCCCGCCCCTGATGTGGGCACCAACTCCCTGATGATGGCCTGGATGATGGACGAATACTCCCGTCTGGTCGGCCAATACACCCCCGGTGTAGTGACCGGCAAACCCATCGGCAGTGGTGGCTCCCTGGGCCGCACCGAAGCCACCGGCTTCGGCGTGATCTACACCGTGCGCGAAGCCATGAAACACCTCGGTCTGGACCCCACCCGGAGCGTCGCCGCCATCGAAGGCTTTGGCAACGTCGCCCAATATGCCGCCCTGGGCTTTGTAGAAATCCTGGGGGGCAAAGTGGCCTGTGTCTCCTGCTGGGACCACCGCGCCAGACAAGCCTTCACCTACAGCCACCCCAACGGTCTAGACCCGCGCTTCCTCATGACCATCGTGGACGAATACGGCACCATTGACCGTGAAAAAGCCGAACAGGCTGGCTACATCGTCGAAGATGGCGGCGCCTGGATCACCAAAGAAGCCGACGTCCTCATCCCGGCCGCCATCGAAGGCCATGTCAATGCCGAAACCGTCAAACTCATCTCCCCCCGCGTCAAAATCGTCGCCGAAGGCGCCAACGGCCCGGTGACCCCCGAAGCCGATGAATACCTCAAACAACGGGGCATCTTCGACATCCCCGACTTCCTGTGCAATGCTGGCGGCGTAACCTGCTCCTACTTCGAACAGGTACAAAACGACATGAACTTCTACTGGAGCAAAGAAGAAGTGCTCAAACGGCTGGACGAAAAAATCACCTCCGCTTTCCACAGCGTGCTCGAAACCAGCCTGGAGCGCAAACTCTACATGCGTGATGCCGCCTACGTGGTTGCCATCACCCGCGTGGTCAACGCCATGGAACTGCGTGGCTGGCTCACCGGCGGCTTCTAAACCGGCGTAACGCCGACTCGAGTCGGTGAACGCGTAACGCCGACTTGAGTCGGTGAACGCAGCGTATGGAACTGCATGACTGGCTCACTGGCCGCTTCTCAACCCCATCCCGAGGGACGCAAGCCACAAGATGCGTCCCTCAACTTTTTACTCTTTGGAGAACGAACCGGCTACTTCTCCCCCTTCCCTTTCCACCCTGAAAGATAGCACCCTCGCCCCCATGCCTCCTGCGGCGCTTCCCTCCTGGACCCGGAGCGGGGCGCCCCAACCCGCTTATGCTCCTGTCCCGGAGTGTTTTCCGCCGCCCTCTCCTGCCTCCACCGGCCCCGAGCACCCTCTGCTCCTCCGACCCCCTTCCGGCCCCTCACTCCCGACGCGGCCACAACCAGGTCAGAAGAGCGAACCCACCCGCCAGCGCCAGCAGGCTAAACTTTACCGTTGCACAGCCAGTGGCCACCTCTGGCCAGGGCGAGCGATACTCCCCCAGCACAATCCGCCACAGGGCGAAATTCTCCACCCCATCCAGCAAAGCCGCCACCAGCGCAGGGTACCCTCCCACCCACTCCGCCACTGCCAGCCATTGTTTCCCCCGCCCGGCCACAACCAGCCCGATGAGCATTACGATCGCCAGCGAATACATCACCATAAACAAATAATCCAACCCCAATCCAAACGCCGCATAGAGAAAAGCATCTCCTACCTGCCCGGCTGGACAGGTCACACACTCCCAATCCTGCAAAATCGCCACAGCCCGCTCCGGCGTACCGGCAAACTGCAGAGAAAGAATACCCAATGGCGCGTGGGGGGTCTGCAAAGGGCGATTCAGAACCTGGAACACCCCCAGAATCCCCAGCGTCGGGACAAAAAACAGCACGACCAGGAAACGACGTATTCTCCCCGGAAGAGCAACCAGATGAGACAACATTCCATCCTCTTCGGAGCGGGATCAAACCACAAACCAATAGCTACCCCTGCGGAAAGCCCGGCGACTGATCTTTCTCTTTGATCTGCCTGAAGTCAGAGAGAGCATCAGACGTCCTACTTCATCTCATCGGGGCGCGAAGTCGTTTGCAACTCCTTCATCTCGCCTGTAGCCACGAAGATCGTTCGCTCACAGATATTGGTCACGCGATCCGCCATGCGCTCGATATTATGGGCCGCCCAGAGCAACATATTGGCTCGCTCAATATTTTTCGGGTCCTGCAAAATAAACGTGATCAACTCGCGATAAATTTGCAGATAGAGATTATCCACCTCATCATCTTCCGGAGGAATAGAGCGAGCCACCTCTGCATCCTCATTGACAAAAGCGATCAGAGCCCGATGCAACATATCGCAGGCCTTCTCAGCCATGCGTGGCAGGTCAATCAACGGTTTGAGCAACGGCTGATCCCCCATGCGAATGTTGATGGTGGCAATCCCTTTGGCATAATCCCCCATGCGCTCCAGTTCGGTCGTGATTTCCAGGATCGAAGCCAGCAGGCGTAGATCCCGTGCCATCGGTTGCTGGGTGGCAATGGCGATCATACACCGATTCTCAATCTCAAAGCGCTTCTGGTTGATCTCCTGATCCCCGTCGAAAATGCGCCGGGCCGCTTCCAGATCGCGCTTCTTCAACGCTTCGATGGAGGCCAGCACCGCCTGCTCCACCATGCTACCCAGGACCAGAATCTCGTCTTTTAGTTCCTGCAATTCCTGTTCAAACGCCTTTCGAATCATATAGCCTCACCTTTCCAGAACCATCAGCCAGCCTGATGTTTGATTCTAACGCATATTGGACAATCCAAACCTGAATTCCAGCCATCGGCTCGGGACGTTTCCAAAGTCTTAATGCAGACTCGCCGATCCTGCCGACAGGATCTGCCTGGCAAAGCCACATTACGTACCTCCAGGCTCTGCCTGGCCTTGCCGATCAAAAGTCGGCGATACCTCTCTGCCTTTCGCCGGGCGCTGAAACCATGTTCGCGTCTCAACCGCTTTGAAAAGCCATCTCCTGGCCTGATCCGATATGCCAGGTTGGCTGGCAAATCACCTGCGGCAGGCTTAGGGCCCACTGACGTCCCAATACCCGATTCCGGGGCAAGCGGCGTATATGCCCAGATCAACCGGCAGAGATTGTGGCTACAGACCAGATCGAAGAGAGCGAAACGTGCCTTGTCTGACTTCATCCGAGATCAGCCAAAGCGGCCCGTGACGTAATCCTCCGTGCGCCTATCCCGTGGACGGGTAAAGATCGTCCTGGTCTCATCATATTCGATCACTGTACCGGCGCGGCTATCGCCATCCAGCATCATCATAGCCGTATAATCCGAGACGCGAGCCGCCTGTTGCATGTTATGAGTGACGATAATGATGGTGTAATTCTTCTTGAGTTCCTGCATCAATTCCTCGATGCGCAAGGTGGAGATCGGGTCCAGTGCGGAAGCCGGCTCATCCATCAAAATAATTTCCGGGCGAATAGCAATGGCGCGAGCGATACACAGGCGTTGTTGCTGCCCACCAGAAAGTTCATAGGCACTGCGCTTGAGTTTATCCTTCACCTCATCCCACAACGCCGCAGCGCGCAGCGCCTGCTCCACCAGATCATCCATATTGCCCTTATAGCCGTTGATACGCGCGCCCCAGGCAATGTTTTCATAGATCGACTTCGGGAACGGATTCGGTTTCTGAAAGACCATCCCCACCCGGCGACGCACTTCCACCGGATCAATCTCCTTACCATAGAGATTCACCCCGTGCAGCAACACTTCCCCTTCCACGCGCGCCCCGGGCACGAAATCATTCATCCGATTGAATGCTCTCAACAAAGTAGATTTCCCGCAGCCTGAGGGGCCGATGATAGCGGTGATCTTCTGCCTGTGAATCTGCAGATTGACATCCTTCACTGCCAAAAAATCCCCGTAGTAGATATTCAAGCCACGCGTCTCAATTGCATACCGATCGTTCCCAGAAGAAGGAGCGACACTGGATAGAGCATCTCGACGATCTCGCATGGATACAGCCATTCTTCACTCCATAGTCAGGGATAGCGCGAACAGGCACATCGCGGCGATCCGAAACGCACCCGATTCAGCCACTGCGGCTTCCAGGCGCTCAATAGCGACGCTGGAAACGATTGCGCAACAGGATCGCCGTAGCATTCAACAACAACAGCAAGGCCAACAACACCACGATCGCCGCCGCCGCCAGGTGATGGAATTCCGCCTGAGCACGGGAAGTCCACTGATAAATTTGAATCGGCAACGCCGTAAACTTGCTGAACGGCCCATTGGGATCGCGAGTGATAAACGTAGAGGCTCCCACTACGATCAACGGGGCGGTTTCGCCCAACGCTCGCGACATGGCCAGAATGCTGCCGGTGAGAATCCCTGGCAAAGCGCCGGGCACCACATGGCTCCAGATAGTCTGCCAGCGGGTCGCTCCCACGCCATATGCCGCCTGGCGGATCGAGTCAGGAACGGCTTTGATCGCTTCCTGGGCGTTGATGATCACCAGCGGCAAGACCAGAATGCCCATCGTCAGGCCGGCTGACAGAATCGTGCGCCCGTTGGTATCGGTTATCCCAAACACGGCCCCACTGGTGATCGGCTCAAAATAGCGCACGAAGATCGCCAGGCCTAACATGCCATACACAATCGAAGGAATACCAGCCAGATTATTGATATTGATCTGAATCAGGGTGGTGAGCAGGTTGCGGGTAGCATATTCCTGCAGGTAAATCGCTGTCCCTACGCCAATCGGCAGGGCCACCATCATCGCAATCACGCCAATCCACAGGGAGCCGAAGATGGCGGTACGCACCCCGGCAAACTCCGCCCGACTGGATTGAGGGGTCATCAAAAAGCGGGGACTCAGCCAGGCTCGAAACTCCAACCGTGCTCCCGGATATTTCTCGGCCATCGTGGTTCGAATCTGATCCGCCCGAAACAGGGACTCTGAGAGAGAATAAGTTTCCAGAATTTTGATTTGCAACACCCGTTCCAGCAAGAGAAGATACACTTCGGCCTCGCTGCGTTCTTCCAGGGGCTGTTCCCGTTGCAGTTTCTCATAGGCCCCTCGCGATAGATGGGCGCGCAAAATCTCGATGATCTCCGCCTTGCTCAGAGACTCAAGGGGTTTCTGGGTCAGAGTCGCAGGGTCTCGCTTGAACTCGTAGACCACATATCCGAATGCATCATTAACAATGTTCAACAACAAAGAGGCCAGGACAAAGATAGCAATCGCCAGCGAAGACAGAAAGAGAGATTGCCATAGTTGGGCCTGGCGATAGCGTCTGGCAATCCGAGGAGATGATTCCTGGAAATCAGCAAAAGAAGGGTTCATGGCTCACTGATACTGCTCGCGGAAACGACGGACAATCCACTGGCTCACCAGATTCAACCCCAGCGTGACCAGGAAAAGCATCAAGGCAATCGCAAACAGGCTGTTATAGTCAATCGAATTATACGAAAGGTCCCCGCCGCTGATGCGGGCAATGTGACCGGTCATGGTTTCAGCCGCCTCCAGCGGATTGAAGGTAAACTTCGGGCCAGCCCCTGCTGCGATAGCCACGATCATTGTCTCGCCGACTGCCCGTGACACTCCGACAATGAAAGCCGCCCCAATTCCCGAAAAGGCGGCAGGCACCAGCACCTGAGTCGCCGTTTCAAAACGAGTGGCTCCCAGCGCATAGGCCGCCTCTCGCAATGAATTGGGAACCGCACTCAACGCATCCTCACTCATTGAAGAAATCAGCGGCAAGATCATGATCCCCATCACCAGGCCAGCCGAAAGCATATTATAGACCCCAATCTGATCTCCCAACACAGCCTTCAACAGAGGCGTGACCGACAACAGCGCAAAATATCCATACACCACCGTGGGAATGCCTGCCAGAATCTCCAACACAGGCTTTAAAACAGAACGAACACGTGCTGAGGCATACTCGCTCAAATAGATCGCTGCACTCACCCCCAGCGGCACAGCCACCAGAAGAGCGATCAAACTGGTCGTCAGAGTGGCGCTCACCAGCGCCCAAATCCCAAACTGCCCTCCCGAAGGAGACCAGTGGACAGAACCAAAGAACTCGGCCAGTGACACCTCTGGGCTGGCGAAGAACAACATCGCTTCCCGTCCCAGCACAACCAGAATGGCGAAGGTGATCCCAATCGTGAACAGTCCTATCGCCAACAAACTCGCCTGGATCAGGTTCTCTCCCCGGCGTATCCTGCGCCGCAAATGGAGCGGCAGATCGGATAAGGTGCCTGCCTGACGATCCATGCTCATACGACCTTTCTCTCCGTGGAATAACGTGGCGGGATGGGAAAGCCCTCAGGTAGTCGGGGCTTTCCCATCCTTGATTATACCGCCAGGTTCGTCGGTCACGAGGCAATTACTTCAAGCCCAGGGCTTCATAAACCCGATCCAGGGCGGCCTGATAGTCCGCCTCGGGCGCCGGGAAGTACCCCACATCACCGATCACCTCGTTCACATGTTGCATGTAGAACAGGATGAAGGCGCCCACCTGAGGCTTTTCACGCATAAGATTCGCATCGCTATAGATGAACAGGGGACGCGCCAGAGGATACGTGCCGTTATCCACAGTCTCCTTGCTCGGTGCCACACCGTTCACCTGGACCGGTTTCACCTTGTCCGGATTCTCATAGTAATAGGCAAACCCGAAATAACCGATGGCGTACTTATCTCCAGAAACGCCTTGCAGCAGCACATTGTCGTCCTCAGAAAGTTGTACACCCTCCAAATTTAACAAGGCGGCTTTGGCACCCTGGATATCGGCTTTACCATCGGCCGTTTTGGGCAGGGCCCTGACGACCACTTCTTCGATGAAATAATCGAAGGTGCCAGAATCAGACCCTGGCGAGAACACCCGAATCGGCTGATCCGGAAATGCAGGGTCTACCTCATTCCATTTGCGAACCTGGCCGGAGAAAATCTGCGCCAGTTGATCGAGGGTCAGGGAGGTCACAAAATCATTGTCTGGCGAGACCACAACCGCCAATGCATCCGTGCCTACCCGAGACTCAAGCGGATCACGCCCGATGGACTGGCACTGCTCTCGCTCGCTATCCTTGATCGGACGTGACGCGTTGGCAATATCCGTTTCACCGGCCTTGCAGAACCGCTCAAACCCGGCTCCGGTGCCAATGCTATCTACCGTGATCTGACCGTCAAACCCTTCTTGCTGGAACAACTCAGCTATTCGCTCGGTCAAAGGATAGACGGTGGACGAACCGGCAATGATGATGTTGCCCTCCACAGCATCCGGGGCAAACGCGGCCAATGGATCCTGGGTAGGTGTCGGGGCCGACGTGGCAGTGGCTTCAGGCGTTGCTGCCGGCCGAGTGGGCTCTACCTGAGGCACCTGCGATGGCGTCTGGGCAGGTTGTCCCTGACAGGCCACCAGCACCATTGCCAGCAAAAGCAGAACGATCCCTTTTTTGAACATAATCTCTTCACCTCCAGAATTTCAGATTGGGTATAGAACCGATCCCAAGTCTAACAAGATGCCCTTAACGTCAGAACAACATCCGTTTAACATCTCGTAAACGCTTCAAACCTGCCCTCAGAGATGCCAGCTCCGGGTGGGCATCTACCGGGTAGCGATGCGCTGCGCTATGGTACAATTCCTTCAAAAATGCTCAAGCATGTCCCTCCCTGGCACGAGATTCAGGCGGAAGAGAAGCGCCTTTTGCGCGCCCTGACCCCGCAAGAGGGAGCGCGTCAGTTCTTTGCGCTACTGGATGAGTTCGCCCCACAGTTGCAGGAGACCGAACCTCTCTACCGCCAGGAACGAATACAAGCCATGATTACCCTGCAAGTCCGCTTGAGGGCGTTGAACAAGACCCTGCCGCATGGAACACTTGATTGACTCCGTCGTCCGTTTTCAAGACCTCATGCAGCGGGAGGGCATCCCGGTCATGGCGATTGGGGGAATTGCGATTGCTGTATGGGGAGAACCCCGTCTCACCCGCGATATTGACGTCAAGATTCTGCTCCATCAGGACAAGCGCGCCCGTCTCTCCCAACTGTTGCGCGGCCTGACTCCCCTGCAAGAAGATCCGGACGAGTCGTCGCCGCTTTGGGCTGGCGTTTTTTTCAAGATGCCAGCGGCATCCGCCTGGACATCATGCTTGCCGATACAATCTTCGACGAGACTGCCCTGGAGCGGGCTTGTGACATCGAAATTTCGGCGGGCAAACGCATTCGGGTCTGCACCGCAGAAGACCTGGTCATCTACAAGATGCTCTCGACGCGGTCGAAAGACCGCAACGATGCCGCTTCCGTCATTCGCCGACAAGGGGAGACGCTGGACAGGACCTACATCGAGGGCTGGCTCAAGGAATTCGAACAAGCCCTGGCCGATAGCACGCTGGTCAGTGAATTTCGCAAACTATGTAAGGAAACCGATTCTCCGTAACGGCTTGCCCGACCTGATTTGGGAGCGAACGTCGCCCAATCCCCTGCGCGCCGGCTGGTATGAGAAGCGCAGCCAGGATTGAGCGCGAATATCCGGCTTGAGAAGAGGGGGTATAATTTCGTTGCTTAATGGGCGACTATCTTTTTTGCCTGGGAACATCATTGGCAGTGTAGGCCCTTTCCCGTCCATTTTCGAACGCATTATCCTTACCTGTGATAGAAGGCCTGGCGTATGAACAAAATCTTCCTCCACTCCTGTGAACAGATGCCCGAGTTGGCAGATAACAGCGTGGCGTTGACCGTTACCTCTCCCCCGTATTGGAACGCCATAGATTACGATATTCACGCTGCAGACAAGCGTCAGTATTACCGAACACGGGCCTATAGTAATGGTTTCTCAGAATACAGCGATTACCTTGGCTGGCTGGAAAGGATTTTTGCAGAAGTTCTTAGAGTTACAAAACCAGGGGGATTTAGCGCCGTTGTTATCGGAACAGTCTTGTTCGAGGGGAAACACTATCCGGTACCGTTCGACCTTGTTGCTCGGCTGACAGGTGCAGGCTGGGAATTCCACCAGGACATCATCTGGCACAAGTGCACGGCAGGGGTAAAGAGAGCCGGGGTGACCATCCAGAAGCCATACCCAGGGTATTATTATCCCAACATCATGACCGAGTACATTTTGGTCTTCCGCAAGCCAGGCCCGGCAATCTACCAGCACAAAACCCCGCAGCAGAAACGCGAGGCCGAATTCCCCATCAACCGCCTGTTTACCATGGATGTAGCCAATAACATCTGGCATATTGCCCCTGTTCCGCCCGATTACATAGAACATCCAGCGCCATTTCCCGAAGAAATCCCCTATCGTTTGATTACGCTCTATTCTTATCCAGATGATCTCGTGTTGGATCCCTTTGCGGGCTCTGGGCAAACGCTGAAAGTCGCTCGTTGGCTTGGCCGCCAATATGTGGGATATGAGATTATTCAGAAATATGTCGAGCTATCAGAAAGACGGATCAAAGAGCCTTTGAGCCTTCGGCCCCAGCAGCTGGTAGCCGTTTTCGAAAAAATTGGACTGGAAGACCCCACGTCTTCCAAACACTCGCTGTCTCGTCTTGAAGAAAATGAGACGAAAGCCAGAAAGGTAGTTCAGGGACATCTTTTCGAACCAAGAAGCGATTACAAAATATCTCCCAAAGAGGATGGCTCGCGATGAACTTCAAAGCCTTAGCCGAAACGTTGGGGAAGAGTGCCTTGGCTATGCCAAAATATTGGGATGGGAAAGCAGCGATCTTGGAGATGAAGGCAGCGGGCTATCCTCAGTGGAAACAAATGGAGTGGATCGGTTTTTACTTCCAGTTTCTTTGCGGCAAACATCTGGCCCCGACGATGCAGATTCCGGGGCCTAAATATGGCAACGTACAATTCGATGGCTTTTTGCAAATCCCCTGGGACTTCAAGGCTCATGCTATCAATACCAGCAGCCACGAAATCATTGTCAACGATGCACTGGCCATTTCGCAGGGAATTCAGGAGCATACCTGCATAGGTGTCATCCTGGCATTGGGGAAAGTTGAGTATAACGACGAAGACCGATCTTTCCAACAGTGGCATAATTCTATCAAGGGAGGACTCTCTGCCTACGAAATCAATCGCATTCAACGAGGCGCGTGGTCACGATTGAGGAAAGTTTCGTTCGACCTTCAACAGATTTCCTTCATAAAGATCACGGATGCCACGCTGGTTAAATGCGGGTCTTTCCAGCAAGGCTTCCGAAATGCTAAGGACAATCCCCGCAAAGCCAAAGTGCTGCTCAATCTTGAGCAACTGGACGAGGAAATCGTGCACCTTGTCGAGTTCTGACCGAAGTCAGAGCAGACCGTCTCGCCAAAACGGAAAAAATGCGGTAAAATATATTCATCATGACGAATATATCGCCCGTCGAATCGGTTGCCGGCCTGCTCGCCCTGCTTGCCCAGCCGGCCCGCCTGCAAATCCTGCTCGCCATCGGCGAGGGCGAGACCTGCGTCTGCCACCT
>FWWM01001067.1_pt1 | contig 63482 bp, 64 predicted proteins | sample 2228351 | NCBI WGS metagenome assembly FWWM01 (sample SAMEA103939774, study PRJEB20133) | metagenome
CTCCGGGGTGAGGGCATACCGGACGCTCAAGGAGGACCCGGCCCTGAAGCACATCCCGGTCGTGATCGTGACGGGCGTGTCGCACGATTTCCGGCGTTTCATCTCGACCCGCTCCCAGGTCCCCCCGCCCGAAGGCTACCTCGAGAAGCCCATCTCCCCGGACGTGTTGCTCTCCGAGGTCCGGCGGCTGATCGGGTGAGGGCGCGCGGAGGTGACCGCGTGACCTCGTCCACGCGATCTATCGGAGGAAAGCGGTTTTCGTTCCGCGTTCCTCTGGTACCGCAGGCCTACATGTGGAACTTCAGCGTGTACCCCGACCCGCAGTCCTCGCCGACCACAGGCAGGATGTGGATATAGACGGTCCCAGAGCCGTCCTGGCCACCGCCCTCGCAGGTGAGCATCTTCAGGTCCATCGTCTCGGGCTGACCCCACAGGTTGATCGAGGCGAAGCACTTCGCGCCCGGGATGGGGGAGTCCGTGGGGATGACCGATTCCGATGGGGTCGCGGCCAGACCCACGGTCGCCCCACTCTTGCACTGATAGCAGACCTCGATGTCCAGGTCCTTGTCCTCGGCGAGGCCGGTCAGTTCGAAGTGGGGGTCCAGCGTGGACCCGAAGACGTCCTCCACCTCGATCTTGTACCAGTCGTGGTCGAAGTCCACGTCAATGGTCCCCTGGATCTCCCGCGTAGACCCCTGGTCGCTGTCCGTGGTCTGGCCGAGGTCCGTCGCGGTCTCCCACGTGTCGTTGTAAGGATAGACATCGTACTGGTCAATGTCCGCACCCGGCCCGCACTGGTGGTTGTGGCACGCATCGCACCCCTCGCAGAAGGCGCAGATGCAATCTTCCGCCCAGCCGCACTCGATGCCCTGGCACAGGGTGTCGCAGCCGGCCAGGCACTTGTATCCCACGCACTCCTGGCCCGCGGGGCAGTCCCCGTCCAGCGGACCGCACTGGCAGCCGTCCACCTCGCCGCACTGCTTCTGCCAGCACACGCAGTCGCACTTCGGCACGCACTGGTTTTGGGCGCTGCACTTGTAGCAGACCGCGCAGGACCCGCAGTCGCACCCCTCGTAGAAGCCGCACTCCTTGCCCGCGGCCTCGCAGATCGGGGCGCAGTCCTTGCACTCGCCACCCACGCACTTTTTCCCTTTCTCGCAACCGCAGTCCGTCTCGCAAACCGAGCAGTTCTCTCCGGGCTCGCAGTCGTGGTTGCCGCAGATGGTCGCCCCGTAGCAGTGATGAAACCCGTCGCAGGCCTGCCCGGGCGGGCATTCTCCGCAGTCGCACGGCGTCCCCGCGGGCTTGCCGCACTCCTTGCCCGTGTTCTTGCAGTATTCCACGCAAGCCAGGCAGGTCTTCTCGTGACACGTCTGGTTCGGCTGGCACCCGCAGTCTGGGGTGCAGGAGGCGCAGTCCTCGATGGGCGGCTCGCACTGGCCGTTGCCGCACACCGCGGTCACGCACTGGTTGTTCTTGCAATATTGCTTCTCCCCGCACGGGCAATCCTGCACGCAGTTCCCGCAGTGCTCGGTCGCCTCGCACTGGCCATTGCCGCACGAGACCGGCACGCCCTTGCATTCCCCTGCTCCGTCGCAGGCGTCCTGGATGGTCTGGGCGTTCCCGTCGTCGCATGGCGTCCCGGCAGCCTTGTTGCGCGCCTCGCACGCGCACGCGTTGCAGGCCGCCTCCTTGCACGGCCCGACCTGGACCTTTCCCGCGCAGTCCGCCGCGGTCTGACACTGGCAGGTATCCTCGAAGGTCAGGTCCGGGCCAGGCCCCGGCTCGTGCGTATCCCGGGGCGGCGGCGCCGACTCGCCCCCTTCGCATGCACTCAACGCAGCCACTGCCAAGATGAACCAGAAGCAACCTCGTGACGGGGCCATGTTCCCTCCTGCTTTGTCAACGACTGGCACGGGCCCAATGATACCGCGAAGAGGCGAGGGAGAGGAAGAGGCAAGTCTCGCGCAGGTGGGTCAGGCCTTCTGTCCGGGTACCCGGATGGCCCGGGAGAGGAGGTCCACGACCCCGCCCACGCTCACGCCGGTCTTGTGGTACTCCATCAACTGGGTCAACTGGCGCTTGCAGTTGGAGCAAGGGGCGGCGAGGTAAGACGCCCCCGTCTTCGCGACCTGGCCGAGTTTCATCCGGCCCCCGACCTCCATGCGATACTCGTAGAAAGTGCGCGTCGCGGCCTGGACCCCTTCTCGGCTGTCCATGACCGCGAGGCCTCCCCCGCCCCCGCAGCACCAGTTGTCGGCTCCGTTCGGGGACATCTCGCGGAAGTCGCGGCACACGGCGCGCAGGACCTCGCGAGGTTCCTCGATCACCCCGAGACTTCTCGCGAAGTTGCACGGGTCGTGGTAGGTCACTGGGTCTGGGTTCTTTGAGGGGTCGAGGTCGAGGCGGCCTACCCGGATCAGATCCGCGGTCATTTCGAGGATACTCGTAATCTCGTACGGGACCTCACCGAAGAACTTCGGGGCCATCTTCATCACGCGGTACGCGTGCCCGCACTCCCCAATCACCACCTTCTTCACGCCGAGTTTGACTGCGGCATGGTGAATCAGGCCGCATTTGCGTTTCATGTGCGCGTCGTCCCCCGAGAACAGCCCGAAGTTCGCGGCGTCGAAGGCCTCGGAACTCATGGTCCACGATTCCCCGGACGAGAACAAGATCTTTGAACTGCCAATTTGGGTGTCGGGGAACGAGATCAGGTCCGCGGAGGCAGGCACGAAAAGGATGTCGGCGCCCTGGACGTCCACGGGGATCGGGATGTTCACGCCCGTTTCCTCCTTCATCTCCTCCTCAAGGAAGCGCACGGCCTCGAGGAACGCGGCCTTTCCTTGACCCTCGTCGTTTCCCGTCTCGTCGCTGATGCGCATCGTCTCGGCGATCTTGGTCGGTGTAAGCCCCACGGAGTGCAGGATCGCCCGCCCCTTCCGCGTGATCACCGAGTTGTCAATGCCCATCGGGCAGAATCGCGCGCACCGGCGGCAGCCCGAGCACTCGTAGAAGTCCCGCACCCACGAGAGCAGCTCTCCGTCGTCAGGGGCACTGTCCCGAGCGGTCAGGCGCGCCCACAGGCGACCCCTGATGGAGGCCTGCGCTTTATACACGCGGCGGAGGTGGTCGGAGCGGGCCGCGGGGTTCGTCCTGCGGTCCGGGTCTGCCAGCGCCACGTGGCACACCTTGGCGCATGTACCACACTTCGCGCAAATCTCCATCGAGAGACGCAGGATCCTGGGGCCGCCTCGGATCGCGGCCACGGACATCGCAACCTGTTGGGCCTTGCTCAAAGCCTCCATGGTCAACCTCTCTGCAAAAGAGGATGCGAGAAGAACACCCCCCCGACATGGACCAGTTTGGAAAAGGGCAGGTAGATCAGTAGGCTCTGCGCGAGCAGGAAGTGGACAGTGAACCACGGTTCTGCGGGGTATTGGGCCACCGCGTCCGATCGGAACGTGAACAGGGCCTGGAAGTATGCCCGACTCTGGGCCAAATCGAAGTGCGTGGCGAACCGAAGGACGTCTCCGCTCACGATGACGGCGAGCACGAGGAGGATTGCGAAGTAATCGGAGGCACTGGTAATTTCGCGCACGCGGCGCTCGGCCAGGCGCCGGCCCAGCAGATAAACCCCGGCCAGGAGGATGACGACCCCTGCCGCCCCACCGAGGCCTTGGGACAAAGACGTGACCCCTTCCGGGGCCATCCCAAGGACCCTGGTCAGAAACGTGTCCACTGCCGCTGTGAAGACACGGGTATGCCCGACCAGGATCAAGACCATCATTAGATGGAAGGCATACGACCCTGCCCAAAGGTCCTTCGCCCCCCGCAACAGCGAGCGGAAAAACAAGACCTCCTTGGCTACGGCCCAGGCCTTCCCCGCCCTCGTGACAGGGGTCGGGAACAGGGGGGCCCGCACCGGAGACGGTGTCCGAAGCCAGGCCGCGAGTCGGAACAAGAGTCCGCCGAGGAGAATCGCCAGCGTCAACCACGGCATCCATTGGGCGAGGAAGGTGCTCATGTCAACGACCTCCGGTCATGGCACTCGATGGGCCGAAATCACCACTTGGAAGTGGGCCATCGGCGCCACCCACGCTTCGCTGCTCTCCATCTTCCAGAATGTCTATAGAATCGCTAATGATAATAGTCAATCTTCCTCAATGTCGGGACATGAAGCGTTGCGGGACCGGGTTCCGGACGAGGCGCGACTGGGTGTTTTGGCTGAAGGGTTGCAACGTGGGGCGCGGGATAAGAAGGGGTGAGTCGACCAATTGTTTGTGGGGCCGGGCCTAATGGCCCCTTGGGAGGACGCTCAAGACCCATCAAGCGCCAGGCCCAAGGTCCTTTCCGGGGGCAGGCAGGAGGGGGACGACCAGGGAGACGCTCGTTCCAAAGCCAGGCTCGGACTTGAGCCTGACACACCCACCATGCTCGCGCGCCACCTTCTCCACCGAGAGGAGCCCGAGGCCCGTGCCTTTCGACCCTTTCGTCGTCACGAGACCCCGGAACAGGCGGGACCGAACCTCCGGGGGGATGCCAGGCCCGTTGTCCTGGACGGTCCAGACGAGCCAACGCCCTTCCGACTCGACCCGGACCTCGACGCGACCCGAGCCTCGGTTCGCCAGGGCTTCCAGGGCGTTCGTGACGAGGTTTACAAGGGCGTGAAACAGGCGATGCTCGTCCAACAGGACCGCGCCGAGCTCCGGGGACACGGAGGACTCCAAGGTGATGCCCGCCTCCTTTGCTCGTTCCTGGTAGAGGAGCAGGACCTCCTCGACGATCCGATGCGGACGGCATGGTTCCAGGGAGGGCTCGCTCGGATTCGCGAAATCAATCAAGTTCATGACGAGTTCCGACACGGCAGCGAGGTTGCGGTCCACCATCTCGCGTCCCTGAGCGGTCATCTCGATGTCCTGAAGCCTGCGCCCGCGACGCGCGATGTAGATGCCCCCCTTGAGTCCGTCGAGGATGTTCTTGATGGAGTGGCTAATCGCAGCCACGGTCTCCCCGACGGCCGCGAGGCGCTCTGCCTGGAGCAAGCGCTCGCGCGACTCGCGCAGGGACCAGGCCATGTGGTGGATGGCGTCCGCGAGTTGCACGATCTCGTCCCCTCGGTGAGCCAGATAGACCTCGCAGCGACGACACTGGGCCAGTTTCTGTGGGAACCGGGGCTCCACGCCCTCGCATGGCGTCCCGTCTATGTACCAGCACCGGATGGATGTAACCCCGTAGGCCCGGCAGTCCTCCCGTGTGCAGCCCTTGATCTCCCAACAGCGGACGTGCGTGCCGAGGCGGATGGGCACATCGAGGTTCCCCAGGCTGATCTCGCCCGCAACCCGGGTCAGATCGATGAGGGGCCGCGTGAGCCTCCGAGCGACCCGCCAGGCCACGAGCGCGGTCACTGCGACGAGGGCAACCAAGACCACCAGGTAGACGATGAGGGCCGGGACCGGCATGGCCCGGCCTCGAGCAAGAGGGCCCACCTCGACCAGGATCCACAGGACGGCAAACCCCGCGAGCCCGTATGCGCCGACCGTGCCCAGCACGAGTGCCAAGACCTTGTGCTCCAACGGCCAGCGACGAAAGAACATCGTCCCTCTTTCCGAGCCACGGGGTCTGTCGGCCCTGGGCCGAGTTCGGCACCACCCCCTCAACTCGCGCCAGGGCGGCCCTCCAGCACCTCGCGGACCACTCGGATGAGGCGTTCCGGGTCCACCGGCTTCTCCACCAGGCCGTCCGGGGAACGGGCCTTGAACCTCTCCACTACCTCGCGCCAATCCACATTCTTCTGTTCTTTGATGCCTGTCACGATCACGAGGGGGATGTCTCGGGTGTCCGGTTCCCCGCGGAGCCGAGCGAAGAAGTGGATCCCCCCACGCCCCGGCATCACGAGGTCGAGCAGGATCACATCGGGACGGCGCAGTCGGATCGCGGCCTCCGCCTCCTCAGCGCTCCCCGCAGTCTCGACCGTGTAACCGGCCTCCTCCAGGATGGAGGCCAAGTACCTCCTTTCGTCCACCTCGTCGTCCACCACCAACGCATGTCGGGTCTCCATAGGGCTCCCTCCTCCCTTCTCAAGTAGGGGTCCGATTCCAGGATGACCATGGCGATTCTACCATTTTGGGCCATCCGCCTCCCACTCCGCGAAGACGCGTCGCTCAAACCCGGGGAAACGTCTTCTCGCTGATGAAGCGGTACGTCCCGGTGGCCAACAGGAGCCTCGCCAAGACGGACTTGATCCCCACGACGGCGAAGACCTCCTCTGGCACGCATCCCACGACCACGATCTCGGTCGAATCCGCAGGCCGAGACAAGGGTCCTCTGGCGAGGTCCGCCCGGACCTGTGCGCCGGCGGCCAGCACCGTGCGGCCTTTTTCGTCCCGTCGCAGCACCAGGCCCTCGCGCGCCTCTCGAAGGTCCAAGGCGACACACGGTACACCGGTCTCGAGCGCCAACAGGGTCGCCAGTCGCTCGGGACGGCTTTGGGTGGGCAACGCCGCCCCCCCCTGGATAGAGACCGCCAAGGCCTCGGCGCTGCCTGGCTCTCCGAGCAGGCGCGCCACGGCAGGGGCTGCGACCCTCCACGGGGCCGTCCCCTGGCGGATGCGGGCCAGGGTTCCCTCGATGGCCGAACGCATCGGTCCCTCGTCGGAAGAGCCAACCGCTGCGAGCCTGGCCACGTGGACGCGCCAGCCCGGGACCTGCACCGCGACGGTCGGTACAGTCGCGTCCCCGGTCGGGATGGGCCCCGGAGCAGGGGGTTCCGGCGGGGGGGCCATCCCCGAAATGGGCCGAATCGCCTCGATGGACCGCCCGGTCCGTTCCCTTGGCAGGTCCACCAGGAAGGTGGTCCCTCGCCCCAACTCCGAAAACAGATGGATATGCCCGCCGTGCGCCTGGACGATGTTGTGCGCGATGAACAGGCCGAGGCCGGTCCCCTCGGTGCCCTTGGACGAAAAGAACAGGGTGAATGCCTTGTCGCGGGTCTCGGCGTCCATCCCGATGCCGTTGTCCGAGACCTCGAAGCGCACGGTCCCTTGGCGGCAGTCCCCAACCGGGACGCTCCAACCTCCGTCCCCGCAGCCTCCGACGCGGAGCCGGACGCAGTGTGAGGGCTTGCGCTGGTCAATCCGACAGGCGTCGAGGGCATTCTCGACCAGGTTGACGAGCATGGCCCGGATCGCCCGCGGGTCCGCCTCGAAGACGCCGGCATGGTCCCCGACCTCGGCTCGCAGGTCCACGCCCAGTTCCCTGGCGCGGCCCTCCACGAGCCCCACGACCTCGTGGGTGAGGGCCGCAGCGTCCACGGGCTCCCACTGGGGCACACGCTCCTTTGCGTAGTAAAGTATATTGAGCACCATCCCCCGGATGCGGTCCACGTTGCGCTCGACCATCTCCCATCCCTTGCGCAGGCGCTCCGGGTCGTTTTTCTTCAGGGCGGAGTTCACGAGGTAGCGACCGCCGTCCAGCCCGGTCAGGAGGCCCTTAATCCCGTGGGAGATGGAACTGATCAGCAGGCCCACGGACTCGAGTTGCGATTGCAGTTGCCGCACCGGCGTGATGTTGGTGCTCATCTCCATCACGTAGCGGATGTCGCCTTGGTCGTCGCGGATCGGCGCGGCATACACCAGGACGTTCAGACGCTCACCGCCCAGGGAGGTCACGACCTCTTCGCTGCGATGGACCTGGCCATCCTGGAATGTACGCTGGACCGGACAGTCGAGACAAGGCTCTGCGCGGCGCTTGTAAACGTCGTAACACTGGCGGCCTCTGCCCTCCCCAAAGTCCTCGCGGAACCGGCGGTTGGCCTCCACGATGCGGAGATCGCGGTCCTGGATGGAGATGTAACAGGGGACCTCCTCGAAGAGGAGACGGTAGCGGGCCTCGCGCTCGTCCGGCACTCCGCCCTCCCTACGCCTTGGGGGGCTCGCCTCCCTCCTCGGCGCGAACCTCCAGGACCTTGCGGACGTTGACCAGCAAGGTCTCCTCCGACACCGGCTTGTCCAGGTACCCCTCGGGCGGGGGTACGGGCCGCTCGTAGATCAGTTTGCGCAACTCGGGCTTGCCCGTGATGATCATGACTGGGACGGCCTTCAGGGCCGGGTCCTTGCGCATCTCCGCATACACCTGTCCTCCGTCCCGGCCCGGCATGTTCAGGTCCAAAGTGATGAGGTCCCATTGCTCCGCGCGGGCCATCGCGAGGGCCTGGTCCCCGTCCGCGGCCGTGCGGACCTCGGCCCTGTTGTCCTCGAGCACCGTGGACAGGAAGGTGCACACGTCCGGCTCGTCGTCCACGACCAGGATGCGGCGCCCCGCGAGCGGCTCCTTCAAGGCCTCGACCTCTGGCGGGACCTCCACCGCGGCCTTGCGCTCGATGACCAGGGCGTTCGCCACCAGGTTCACGAGTTGCGTTACTTTCATGTCCAGTTTGTAGTGACGGATGAGGTCGGTCAGACCATCCACGCAGTTGTGACAGGATGTGACCACGAACTTCGCCCCGGTGGCCTTCAGTTGCTCGGCCTTGATCCGGGCCGAGTGCAGGCGCCGCGGGGTGTACTCCGACATGGACATTGCACCGCCCCCACCGGTGCAGCAGTAGTTCTCGGCCCTGTTCGGGTACATCTCGCGGAATTCTGTGCAAACGAGGGAGATCAGTTCGCGCGGCTCCTCGAACAGCCCGCACGAGCGCGCGTTATTGCAGGAGTCGTGGAACGTGACGGGCTCGCGGTTGCGGGAGGGGTCCACCTTGATCCGTCCCTCCTTGATGTACCGAAGCATCGTGATCACGGAACTTTCCATCTCAAACGGGATGTCCACGCCCGCCCAGTTTGGTCCCTCGCAGCGCGTGGACCGATACCCGTGGCCGCACTCGGACATGACGAGTTTGCGCCCCCGCAGTTCGATGACCTTCTCGTACACGCGCCTCGCCACGGCCCCGCCCAACTCGTCGTCGCCGGAGAACAGGCCAAAGTTCGTCATGTCCCAGCCCTCGGAGGGCATGGTCCAGTTCTCGCGCGCCACATGGAAGATCTTGGCTGCGTCCGCGATGGTCCTTGGGTCGTACTTGACCTCCCGGGGATTAATTGTGTAAACGATTTCACAGTCCATCTTGTCTATTGGAATCTCGACCGTCGGGTCCTCGAGTTCCGATTGGAGTTCCTCCTCCATCCATTTGAGGGTTTCGATGTAGTCCTCGGGGAGGACTCCCATCTGGTTGCCGATCTCCCACTGGTCCTTGCTGACCACGGCCACGCCCTCGGGCATGATGCCAACCGAGACCAAGAGGCCGCGTACCATCCGGTTGACCACGGCGAAGTCCACGCCCATCGGGCAGTTGAGCGTGCATCGCCGGCAGTTCGTGCACTTGCCGAACGCGATGTCCTTCAATTCCTCGAGTTCCTCGTCAGTGAAAATGGACTTGGCGCCGACCCACCACGGGAGCACCCGGCCTGTCCAGTCCATGTGGCGCTTGAAGATCTTCCGGATGCGGTCCGCCTTCCAGGCTGGAGCGTAGGTGACGTCCCCTGGATTGGTCAACACGTAGTGGCATGACTGCGTGCACATCCCACAGTGGACGCAGGCCATCAGGGACCCGGCGATCTGCCGGTTGACCTTTTGCATCATGCGCTCGATCACTTTTTGGGCTTTATGGGACCTCGCCTGCCTGCTTTTCATGTTTCTGACCCCCGCTCCTTCTGGCCCCTCACCCCTGTTTGTGCGTCTGAGCCCATCCGGGCTTGCTGCGGACCAATGGATATGTGCCCCGGTGCCCAAGCGTCCGGCCCAGGTAAAACCGTGTAATCGGGTAATACAAGTAGTGTGATATCTTGCTAAATGGGACGTACACCAAGAAGAACGCCGTGAGACAGAAGTAAGCGAGGAGCACCCACTCCGGGACACCACGGTTGGGGCTCGCGAAGAAGGCGAATCCAAACCAGATCGTCAACAGGATCAACGAGAAGTAGTCGTCCGGCGTGCTGATGGCCCGCACGTAGGGGTCGCGGAACCGTCGCACGATCCGCAAGAGGCCCACGACAAAGGCCGCACCGATGAGCCCCTGGAACAGGGCCACGAGCCACGGGTTTCGCTCGAGAAGCCCTGGCCCGTAGGGGATGATGAACGACAGCGCGATGGCCGCAGTCACGCCGAGGTGGAAAAGCACGAACTGGGCGTACAGAAACGGCTGCGTGCGCGTGCTCTCCATGGCCCATGGCATGGCGATGTTGGCCCAGGAATACAGGACCCCCTTGGTGGGCGTTGTCTTGGGCCGTCCTGTCGGGGGCTGCCGCTCCCGCCCGGCCTTGAATCGGCGGAAAAGCCACACAAGGCGCGCCGTATAGACCACGGCCATGAAGGCCAGGGCCACCTCCTGAAGGGTGTGCTCCGCAAAGTGCAGGGATTCGCTCATGGGGGTTCGCCTCCTTCCATCGCGTCACCGGGTCGCCTCCATCGCCTCTCGAAACGGCGAAAACTCGCGGCGGTCTTTCAGGCAGACGATCACCTCTTTCAGTCCGGTGTCGCCTTTCAGGTACTCGTGGATGGCTTCCATCATGACGCGTGCGCACACTGGAAGCGGGATGCCATAGAACCCGGCCCCCATGGCCGGGAAGGCTAGGGTCCGGACGCCCTTCTCGTCGGCCCGGCGCAGGGCCGCAATCACCGTAGCCCGCAGTTTCTCCTCTAGGTCCGGTTCCTGGAACCGGGGACCGACGGCGTGGACGATGTAGCGGGCCTTCAGGTTCCCGGCCTCGGTGACAATGGCCTCGCCGACGGGCAAGGGGCCCCGCCCGTTGAGCGCCTCCTGCACCTTGGGGCCGCCACGCACCGCGATCGCGGTGCCGAAACCCGCCCCGAGTTTTAGGTCGGGGCTCGCGTAGAAGACGAATGCCTCCACGTCCAGGGCCGTGATGTCGTCCCGGATCAGTCGAAGCGTCTTACCGGCGACCGTCTTCTCGACCGGGCTGGTGTCCACGATCAAGGGGTTCATCGAGGTCCTCCAGGGGTCCTTCGCGGCCACAACGGTTGCGTTGCGTGCAACCGGGCTACCAGAATCATGTTTTGTTGGTTGCATCTGTTGCAACCGCGAAATGGCCTCGCCTTGACATTGGTCACCCGGTGAGCCTCTGCCCAAAGATGCTGCCGGCCCATCCAACATTCGCCAGCCACGCGGGAACCTATTGATGAGAGTCCTCCCACGTCCTACACTTCCTCCGGCGATGACGGGAGGGCAGTGGCATGGGTGCACCCCGATTGGGGCTCTTCCGAACGGAAGACTACTGGGCGATCTGGCTCGGGCTCGGGATCATCGCACTGGCCATGGCCTTCTTCTGGGCCGGGTCGAGCCTCAAGCCCATCGCGGTCACACCCGGGACCTGGTCGTCCGCGCAAGAAATCGCGTCGGATTTCTTGAAGAACTGGACCGGCTACTTGGCGGTCTTCGCCGGGTTCGCCATCGTGCTGACCGGGAGCATGGACGTCATGGGCACCTCTGCCCGGTCATTCCTGCCCGCCTTCGCGGTTCTCTTTGTGGGAGCACTCGGGGTGTTCTACCTCGCGGGCTGGAGCGTGATGCAGCGTTACGACCTCGGCGCACCGCTTCTTGCGCTCCTCGTGGGCCTGCTCATCGGCAACCTGCGGCCCACGCCCGCGTGGCTGAAGCCCGCCCTTCGCACCGAGTACTACATCAAGACCGGGATTGTCCTGCTGGGGGCCACACTCCCCCTGACGCTCATCGCCCAGGCCGGCCCCATCGCCTTCGTGCAGGCGACCATCGTCTCGGTGACGACGTGGCTGACGATCTATCTTGCTGCGACCCGGTTGTTCGGCCTGGACCCGCGCTTCGGCGCCGTGCTCGGCACCGGCGGGGCCGTGTGCGGGGTCTCGGGCTCCATCGCGGTCGGGGGCGCGGTCAAGGCGGACAAGGAGCACATCTCCATCGGGATCGCGGTCGTCTCGGTCTGGGCCGTCGTGATGATCTTCGTCCTCGCCTTCCTGACCAAGGCAATGATCCCGGGCCCCGGGACCCCAGCGACCGAGTGGTGGCATATCACCCCTGGCGAGGCTGGGGCCTGGGTCGGGACCTCGGAGTACGCGGATGCGGCGGGGTTCGCGGTGGTCGCGGAACTGGCCAAGGACCATGGGGACGCCCCGATCCAGGCCTTCACGCTGATGAAGGTAATCGGTCGAGACATCTGGATTGGGATCTGGGCGCTCGTCTTGTCTGTGGTGTCCGTTGTCTTCTGGGAGCGGCGTCGGGCGTACAAAGGCCCCACGGGCCGCCTGGGGGTGTCGGTGATCTGGGAGCGGTTCCCCAAGTTCGTCCTGGGGTTCCTCGCGGCCTCGGTATTCATGAGCGTGGTCGCGGCCTTCCCCCCGGAGGCCAGGCAGGCTGAACCTTTCGCGCAGGCGGGCGTCGTCTCGGGCGGAACCGAGTTGGTCCAACAGGAATCAGACTGGTTTGAAAAAGAGTTGAAGCCTCGTGCCATCGGCCCCATCAAGAAACTGCGCGAGTGGGCCTTCGTGCTGTGCTTCCTGTGCATTGGGCTCTCGACCCGCTTCCGGGAACTGGCCACCTTCGGGCTTCGGCCATTCTGGGCCTTTACCATCGGGGTTGCGGTGAACGTCCCGCTGGGATACTTCCTCACGACCAAGGTGTTTTCTTCCTTTTGGAGGGCGTTGCAGTGAGGCGACCCAGGGCTGACACCTGTGCCTCGTGCCTGCACTTCGAGGACGACCCTGCGGTCTTCGAGGCGTCGTTGCCTGGCATCCTGGCCCTGGGCTCCGGGCATGGCGACGCTAGGGGGGACCAAGGTCTGTGTCGCCTCCATGGATGCCTCGTGACCCCCGCTTGTCACTGCGAGGCCCACGTTTCGCGATTTCCATCATGGAAATGGACATCAGCACCTGGCAGGATCGAGGCATGAAACTGTCCACGCGAGGCCGGTACGCCACGCGGGCCCTGCTGGACCTGGCCCTCCATGGGGGCGGGACGCCGGTCAGCCTGCGCGAGGTTGCGAAGCGCCAGGGCATATCGGCCAAGTACCTCGACCAGATCTTGAGCCAGTTGCGTCATGCGGGTTACATCCGGGCGAGCCGCGGGTCCAGGGGCGGCTTCCAGCTCACCGCGGACCCGGAGTCGCTGACGCTCCTCGACATCGTGACCGCGGTCGAGGGCCAGACGGCCATCGTGGACTGCGTGCTGGACCCTGCCCGCTGCGAGCGCGCGCCGGACTGCGTCACCCGCGAGGTCTGGCAGGAGGCCACGCAGGCGGTGGAACGGGTCCTGCGCGGGATTACCCTAGCGGACCTGATGCGCCGCGCTCGCGAGCGGCAGTCGGCGCGGACACCCTGACCCCGGTGAAACGCCTGCTCACGAACGAAGTTACCGGATGCCAAAGTGCTCCGCGAGGAAATCGGCCAGGAATTGGGCGACCCACTGGTGCCCGTATGGCGTAAAATGAGAGCCGTCCAGGAAAACGAGGTCCACCGGAAAGCGGGACGTCCCGTTCGAGGTCGAGTCGAGCAGGGGGGAGCGCGCAAACGCCTCGTGGAGGTCCAGGACGGGATACGGGAGACCCGCGAGGAGGTCGCGGAAGAATCTATATTTCGGAAACGTGGGCCGGAGATGGTAGTCTGGGTCAATGAAGTCCCCTCCGTCGGGGAGAAGCACGAACATCACTTGGGCTCCGTGTTCGAGCGCGAGGGCATGGATACGATGGAACAGCCTCTCGATCACGCGCCGGCCGTCTTGTTCATCCAGGACCCGCGAGGAACACAACCGATCGATCCAGTGGGTGACCTGCTCGCGCCTCGATCCGCGACGAGGCCATCCAGTCTCCGCTTCCATGGCCCAGCGCCACAAGAAACTGAACAACAGGCTTCTGCTGAAAAAATATACGCAATTTGATTCCGACAGGGGGACGTTGGCCAGTCTGATTCCGTCCCCGTCCGGCACAAACAGGGGCTTCGCGTATCCGTAGTTGTTGTCCGTAGTCGTCCCCTGGTAGTCATTGCCCGCGAAGACGTTCACGACGACCAGCCTCGGATGAAGGTTGGGTAGTTCCCGCTCGAGCATGAGGTAGTATTGGTCGATAGAATAACCAGTAACAGAGAGATTCAATACCTGATAGTCTGATACCATCCGACCCAGGATGGCCGCGTACGTCTCCTCGCGATCCACGCCGGTTCCATACGCGACAGAGTCCCCGATCAAAACGATGTGCTCGCGGTCCTCGTCCACGGCGTCCTGCCACTGGCCCACGCGGTGAACCCCAGGGGGCGCATCCGGATCTGGCAACGGGGCCCACCCCAGGACCGGGTCGAACTGGCATGCCGCGCCAGTGTAGTCGGGCCGCGGAGCGCGAATCACGAGCGATGCGACCAGTGCGAGGAATACGGCGATGCACGCGAGAAGGCACGCCCGCCCGATCGTGGCCCTTTTGGACCGGGCTCCACGACAGTCGGTGCGAGCGTGTTCGGTCAACCCGTCCTCGCGTGACAAAACCGCGGGGATGGTACCTACCCGCGGATGGGAGGGCAAGCCGGAGCATCGTGCCGGCCTCCCATTGGGTGGAAACCCCAGAATCGGCTACCATTCTGGCGTGACGACGCGAATGCAGCAGGCCCTGCCGACCCTCGTCAGCGCGGCGAGCATGTTCCTCGCCCTCGTGTCGTGCGTCCTGTCCGCCGCGGGTCGAGTCGAGGCCGCCGCGTGGGTGATCATCTACTGTGGCTTTCTGGACAAACTGGACGGGATCGTGGCCCGCGCCCTCCGCGTGAGTTCCCCCTTTGGCATGGAGATGGACTCCTTCTCGGACTTTGCCGCGTTCGGGGTGGCGCCCGCGCTTCTGGCCTGGTTCGCGCTGTCCACTGACCCAGGTGTGCCGGGGGCCTGGGTGGCCGCATCGGCCTTCACCTTCCCGTTTTTGGCCGCGGTGCGCCTAGCCCGCTTCAACCTCGTCACCCACTCCGACCCGGAGTGCTTCGTGGGCGTCCCGACCACCTTTGCCGCGCTTCTGGTCGCGTCTTTGTTCCTGACGGCGCGCGACCTCGCGCCGGGCGGGGACGGGGACCGGTTCGTGGTCGCGGTCCTTCCTGGCGTGGCGGTCCTGATGGTGACGGGCCTGCGGATCCCCAAACTCAAGCCCAGGCGGAGCCGGGCGTTCAATTGGTTCCAGGTCGGCACGGCGCTTACGGTCCTCACGGTGTCCGTGCTTCAGGTCTTGCCGGAACTGCCCCTGGCCGTGGGCATCGGCTACCTCGTCATCGGGGCCCTCGTGGGGAGTCGGATGGCGCGGGCGGACGCTGTGGCACAGGACGCTGCCACCCCAAGGTGAGGGGACAGGGCTTCGGTCGAAACCCTCGGGGCCCCTTGTCCGAAAAAATGCTTGACAAAACAGGAGCCGCATCTAAACTACCTTGCCCTCCCGGGGCAGCGCGCGCTGCCCGGGAGATGTGACGGAATCTAAAGATGAGGCTTCCATGCCGACGATCAACCAGTTGGTGCGCAGGGGACGCAAGCCGAAGCGCTGGAAGAGCAAGGCCCCGGCCCTGACCCGGTGCCCGCAGCGTCGCGGGGTCTGCACCCGCGTGTACACGACGACGCCCAAAAAGCCGAACTCGGCCATGCGCAAGGTCGCGCGCGTCCGCCTAACCAACGGGTACGAGGTGACGGCCTACATCCCAGGCGAGGGCCACAACCTGAGCGAGCACTCGCAGGTCCTGATCCGTGGGGGCCGCGTCAAGGACTTGCCCGGGGTGCGTTACCACATCATCCGCGGGACCCAAGACGCGAAGGGCGTCGAGGCCCGGCGTCGCAGCCGCTCGAAGTACGGGGCGAAACGGGTCAAGGGCGTGGTGTGACAGGCTACTGAAGGGGACGAGAGGCCGTGGAGGAGTGACCGATGCCGAGACGGAGAGTCGTCGCGAGGCGCGAGGTCCGGCCGGACCCGAGGTTCAATGACGTGCAGGTCGCGAAGTTCATCAATTGCCTCATGATGCGCGGAAAGAAGGCCGTGGCCGAGCGCATCTTTTACGAGACAATGGACCTGATCGCGAACCGTACGAAGGAGGACCCGCTGAAGATCTTCCGGCGGGCGGTCGAGAACGTGAAGCCCCTGCTGGAGGTCAAGTCCCGGCGAGTGGGCGGGGCCACCTACCAGGTCCCCGTCGAGGTCCGGCCTGAACGCCGCACGGCCCTGGCCATCCGCTGGATCATCGCGTACGCGCGCGCCCGCTCCGAGAAGGGCATGGTCCAGAAACTGACTGCAGAGATCATTGATGCCTTCAACGGGAGGGGCAACGCGGTCAAGAAGAAGGACGACACCCATAGAATGGCCGAGGCCAACAAGGCATTTGCCCACTATCGGTGGTGAGGAACGACGTGGTCCGAATCCGCGACATCTCAGCCATCCGCAACATCGGGATCATGGCCCATATTGACGCGGGCAAGACCACGACCACCGAGCGAATCCTCTACTACACCGGCGTCTCTCATCGCATGGGGGACGTGGACGCCGGCAACACCCAGATGGACTGGATGGAGCAGGAGCAAGAGCGCGGCATCACGATCACCTCGGCCGCGACGACCTGCTTCTGGCGCGACCATCAAATCAACATCATTGACACCCCCGGGCACGTGGACTTCACGGTCGAGGTCGAGCGCTGCCTGCGCGTTCTGGATGGCGGCGTAGTTGTGTTCTGCGCGGTGGCCGGGGTCCAGCCCCAGTCCGAGACGGTCTGGCGTCAGGCGGACCGCTACAAGGTCGCGCGCATCGTGTTCGTGAACAAGATGGACCGGACCGGCGCGGACTTCTGGGGGTGCGTGGGGCAGATCCGGGGACGCTTGAAGGCCCACGCGGTGCCGGTGCAGATCCCCATCGGGCGCGAGTCAGCCTTCAAGGGCGTGGTGGACCTGATTGAGATGCGCGCCCTGGTGTACGACCGGGACCGGCTCGGCGCGGAGTACACAATCGGACCGGTGCCGAACGACTACCTTGAGGCCGCGTCCAGGGCCCGCGAGGACCTCTTGGACGCGGTGGCCGAATTCGATGACGAGGTGCTCGAGAAGTACCTGGCCGGGAGGGAGGTGACGCCGGACGAGGTCCGCCGCGTGGTCCGGGCAGCGACGCTCAAGAACCAGGTGGTACCGGTTCTGTGCGGCTCCGCCTTTCGGAACAAGGGGGTGCAGCCACTCTTGGACGCAGTCGTGGACTTTCTGCCATCGCCGGCCGACCTCCCGCCGGTGGCCGGGGTCGAGCCGTACCACTCCAACGGGACCGTGGTCCGGGTGGAGAGGGCGGCCTCCGATGCCGAGCCCTTCTGCGGGATGGCCTTCAAGATCATGAACGACCCCTACATGGGCCAGTTGACCTTCGTGCGGGCCTACTCCGGGGTCCTGCGGACGGGTGATACGCTCTTGAACTCGAGCCAGGGTCACCGGGAGCGCGCGGTCCGCCTCGTGCGCATCCACGCGAACAAGCGCGAGGAGACGAGGGAGGTGCGCGCGGGGGACATCGCGGGTGTGGTGGGCCTTAAAGAGACGGTGACAGGGGATACCCTATGCGACCCTGCCGCCCCGATCCGGCTCGAGTCCCCGCGCTTCCCGGACCCGGTCGTGGACGTGGCCATCGAGGCCCAAAACCATAGCGATACGGACCGGCTGTTTGCCTCGCTTCGGCGCCTGGCCCTCGAGGACCCCTCCTTCAGGTTCCGCGTGCACGAGGAGACCGGCCAGACGATCGTCTCCGGTATGGGGGAACTGCACCTGGAAATCATTGTGGACCGGCTCTTGCGGGAGTTTGGCGTCGCCTCCCGCGTCGGCAGGCCGCAGGTCGCCTACCGCGAGACCGTCACCAGGCCCGCCGAGGCCGAGGCCCGCTACATCCGCCAGACCGGCGGGCACGGGCAGTACGGCCACGTCATCCTGCGGGTCGAGCCACTACCCCGCGGCTCGGGGCTTCAGTTCGAGGACCGAACCGTCGGCGGGGTCATCCCGAAGGAGTTCATCCCGGCGGTCGAGCGGGGCGTGCGCGAGGCCGCGGCGGCTGGGGTCCTGGCGCGCTACGAGGTCGTGGACGTGCGTGTCACACTTCTCGACGGCTCGTACCACGAAGTGGACTCGTCGGACCTGGCCTTCAAGGTCGCGGGCTCGATGGCCTTCAAGGACGCGGTGGCTCGGGGAGCGCCGATCCTGCTCGAACCGATCATGGCGCTCGAGGTCCGAGTCCCGACCGAGTACCTCGGGGACGTCCTCGGGCACCTGTCTACGAGCCGCGCGAGGGTCGTGAAGGTGGAACCCATCGGGGACCTCCATCTGGTCGGCGCCGAGGTCCCCCTGGGCGAGACCTTCGGCTACGTCACGAAACTGCGGTCCCTGTCGCAGGGCCGTGGGGTGCACACGCTGGAGTTCTTGCACTACGCGCCGGCACCCGCGTCGGTGGCAGCGCGCGTGATCGAACAAGGCAGAGGAGCGTGACATGGCGATGCAGAGGATCCGCATCCGGCTGAAGGCGTACGACCACAAGATCTTGGACCAGTCCGTGGCCGAGATCATCTCGACGGTCCGCAAGACCGAGGCGCGCGTGGCGGGCCCGATCCCGCTGCCCACCAAGATCAGCCGCTACACGGTCCTGCGGTCGCCCCACACGGACAAGAAGAGCCGAGAGCAGTTCGAAATTCGAACGCACAAGAGGGTCCTCGACATCCTGGACCCGACCCAGCAAACCCTAGACGCCCTGACGAAACTGGACTTAAGCCCGGGCGTGGACGTGGAGATCAAGGCGTGAGGCCGGAGGGGGAACGAGATGCCGACCGTGGACGTCTATGACCTGAATCGCAACCGGACCGGCGAGATCGCCCTCTCGGAAGAGGTGTTCGCCGCGGAGTCGAGGCCACACCTGTACTACGACGTGGTGCGGGCGCAACTCTTGTCGCGGCGCCGGGGGACCGTGGCCACCAAAAAGCGCTCGATGGTGTCCGGCTCGACCCGCAAACTCTACCGCCAAAAGGGAACGGGGCGCGCCCGGCACGGAGACAGCCGCTCCCCGCTCTTCAAGAGAGGGGGAGTGGTGTTCGGGCCGCAGCCGCGGGACTGGGACGTGAAGGTCCCAAAGAAGGTGCGCAGGGCGGCGCTGATATCCGCCCTGTCCGACCGTCTGCGCCAGGGCTGCCTGTGGGTGCTCGAGGACCTGGACCTGGGCGAGATCAAGACGAAGCGGGTGGCCGAGATGCTCCGGCGGTTCGATTGGTCGAGCGCCCTCCTCGTGGACCTGGACAACGGGTTCCTGTCCCTGTCGTGTCGCAACCTGCCGAGGGCGAAGTACCTGTCCGCCCGGGGGCTCAATCTGTTCGATGTCTTGAAATACGACCACTTGGTCCTGACCCGGCGAGCGGTGCAGGCCATCGAGGGAGCGCTGAAGCCATGAAGAGCCCGTACGATGTCATCCGGCGACCTCTGATCACCGAGAAGGCGAACCTCGCGAAGGAGAGGCTGAACACCTACTACTTCGAGGTGCCGATGACGGTGAAACGCCAGGAGATTCGCGAGGCCGTCGAGCGCGTGTTCCGGGTCAAGGTCGAGGACGTCCGCACGATGATCGTCCGGGGCAAAGTCCGGCGACGCGGGCGGAGCGTGGGCAAACAGCCCAATTGGAAAAAGGCCATCGTGAAGTTGAGGGAAGGCCACAAGATTGACATCTTCGAGGGCCTGTAGCGGGTGCGCGTTTTCGGAGCCGAAGACGATGGGAATCAAGACCTATAAGCCGACCTCCCCAGGGCGGCGCGGGATGACTGGGCTAGACTTCGCGGAGATTACCCGAGACCACCCGGAACGCTCCCTGGTCGAGTCCCGGCACTCCCCGCAAGGCCGGAACTGTTACGGGCGCATCACCTCGCGCCACCGCGGCGGCGGGCATAAGCAGCTCTATCGCGTCATTGACTTCAAGCGCGACAAGGTGGGGGTGCCCGCGCGGGTGGCCGAGATCGAGTACGACCCGAACCGTAGCGCGCGGATCGCGCTCTTGCACTATGCGGACGGCGAGAAGCGGTACATCCTCGCCCCGCGCGAGATCCGCGTCGGGGACGAGGTGATCGCGTCGCCACACGCAGAGATTCGGCCAGGAAACACGCTGCCTCTGAAGGCCATCCCCCAGGGGACCCTGGTCCACAATGTGGAACTGAAGCCGGGCCGTGGTGGGCAACTCGTGCGGGCGGCGGGCGGGTCTGCGCAGATCATGGCACGCGAGGGGGGCTACGTCTTGCTGCGCCTGCCGTCTGGGGAACTGCGCAAGGTGCTGGAAGATTGCCGGGCGACCGTGGGCGATTTGTCCAACCCGGACCACGCGAATATCTCGATCGGAAAGGCCGGAAGGAATCGGTGGCGGGGCATCCGACCGCAGTCCCGTGGTGTGGCGATGAACCCCGTGGACCACCCGATGGGCGGAGGCGAGGGAAAGACATCGGGCGGACGGCACCCCTGCACGCCCTGGGGCAAGCCCACCAAGGGCTACAAGACGCGCGGCAAGAAGCCGTCAGACCGGTTGATCGTGAAGCGGAGAGGGAAGAAATAGGTCGAGCGAGTCGGGGAACGCGGCATGGCCCCGTCCCCGGATCCCGGAGGAACGACGATGCCGAGGTCGGTGAAGAAAGGGCCGTTCGTGGACAAACACCTGATGGAGAAGGTGGAGGCCGCAATCCGTTCCGGCCAGCGCAAGACCATCAAGACGTGGTCGAGGCGCTCGACGATCATCCCGGAGATGGTGGGGTTTAACTTTGCGGTGCACAACGGGAAGAAGTTCATCCCCGTGTTTGTCACCGAGAACATGGTGGGGCACAAATTGGGAGAGTTCGCCCCGACGCGCACCTTCCACGGGCACTCGGGCGACCGCAAGGGCAAGGTCGAGAAGCGGGGCGGCCCGGCCAAGAAGTGAGGCCACGGGAGAGGGGCGCAAGGAGCACGGTCATGGAAGGGAACGTGGTGAGGGCGCGCGCGAGGTGGATCCGGATGGCGCCTCGGAAGGTCCGGGTGGTGGTGAACGCGATCCGCAATAAGCCCGTGGACCAGGCCCTGGCCATCCTGGACTTTATCCCCAGGAGGGCCGTGTTGCCAGTACGCAAGGTGCTCAACAGCGCGCTGGCAGCCGCACGCAAAGACGGGCGCTTCGACCTCGACAACCTCTGGGTGCGGGAGATCTATGTGGACCAGGGCCCGACGCTGAAGCGGGGACTTCCGAGGGCGCGAGGCATGATGACGCGGATCCACAAGCGCACGAGCCATATCACCGTGGTGCTCGGGGAGAGGGACTGACTGTCTCGGACGAGGTGAGGAGACGCCGTGGGGCAGAAGACACATCCGGTCGGGTTTCGCATCCCGTACGTGAAGACGTGGAGTTCCCGGTGGTACGCCGGGAAGGCCTACGCCACGTGGGTCCACGAGGACCAGAAGATCCGTCGCTACGTCCGCGAAAAGATGGGCGAGGCCGGGATCTCGCGCGTGGAGATCGAGCGGACCGCGAACAAGGTGAAGGTTTACATCCACGCGGCGCGCCCGGGGATCGCGATCGGCCGGAAGGGCGAGAAGATCGAGGAACTCAAGCGGGAACTGACCCGCCTGACGTCGTTGGACGTGGCACCTTACATCCAGGAGGTGCGCAAGGCGGAGCTGGACGCGCAGCTCATCAGCGAGACGGTCGCTCAGCAGCTCGAGCGTCGGGTGTCGTTCCGACGAGCGACCAAGCGCGCGGTGACCCAAGCGATGAAACTCGGGGCCAAGGGCATCAAGATCCGGTGCTCCGGGAGGCTCGGCGGGGCGGAGATGTCGAGGGTCCTGTGGTACCGCGAGGGGCGCGTGCCCCTGCACACGCTGCGGGCGGACCTCGATTACGGGTTCTCGATTGCGCGGACGACCTACGGCGTGATCGGGGTGAAGTGCTGGGTGTACAAGGGTGACATCCTGAAGAAGTGACGGGCCGCGAGGGCGGCCCATGACGAGGAGGCGAGACGACCATGTTGTCTCCTTCGAAGGTCAAGCACCGGAAGCAGCAGAAGGGAAGGATGCGGGGGACTGCCTTCCGGGGGAGCGAGGTCTCGTTCGGGGAATACGGCCTCCAGAGCGAGGAGTGCGGCTGGATCACCGCCCGGCAGATCGAGGCGGCCCGCGTGGCAATCAACCGGTACGTCAAGCGCGGCGGAAAACTGTGGATTCGTATCTTCCCAGACAAGCCGATCACCAAGAAGCCGCTCGAGACCCGCATGGGGAGGGGCAAGGGCGCCCCGGAGGAATGGGTGGCGGTGGTCAAGCCGGGGCGCGTCCTATACGAGATCGCGGGCGTGGACGAGGCCACGGCCCGCGAGGCCTTCCGGTTGGCAGGCCACAAACTGCCCGTGAAGACGAGGTTCTTGATGCGGGGTGAGGTGCGATGAAGGCCTATCGGATGGAGGAACTCACCTCGTTGTCTGACGAGGAACTGACCAGGCGCGAGGAGTCGCTCCGGGAGTCCCTGTTCCGGATGAGGATGAAACTGGCCGTGGGTCAGTTGTCGAAGGTCGCGGACGTGGCTGCGACTCGCAGGAACCTGGCCCGCGTGCTCACGGTGAAACGGATGCGGGAACTCGCGGGAAAGTGAGGGCGACATGGCGGAAAAAGGGTTCAAGTCCCGGCGGAGGCGGATGGTGGGTGTGGTCACAAGCGTGGCGGGCGCAAAGTCGGTCGTGGTCGCGGTGACCCGTCGCGTCCAGCATCCTCTCTACCGGAAGTACCTCGACCGGACGCGGCGCTACATGGCGCATGACGAGGCGGGGGTGTGCGGGGTCGGCGATCGGGTCCAGATCGAGGAGAGCCGCCCCCTGTCCGCCCGCAAGCGATGGCGGGTGATCAGGACGATAGAGAAGGCGGAGTCGGCCGAAGAGACCACAGGCTAGGAGGGAGGCGCCATGATCCAGCAGGAATCGTATCTGGTGTCGGCCGACAATTCGGGCGCGAAGAGGCTTCAGTGCATCCGCGTGCTGGGAGGGTCCACGCGGCGCTACGGGACCGTGGGCGACATCATCGTCGCGAGCGTGAAAGAGGCCATCCCACGGGCCAAGGTCAAGAAGGGTGACGTGGTCAAGGCGGTGATCGTCCGGACCCGGAAGGAGGTCCGCCGACCCGATGGGTCGTACATCCGTTTCGATCAGAACGCGGCCGTGCTGATCAACAATCAGATGGAGCCCGTGGGGACCCGCATCTTCGGGCCGGTGGCCCGGGAACTGCGAGCGAAGCGATTCATGAAGATTGTCTCGCTGGCTCCGGAGGTGCTGTGATGCAGAAGATCCGGAAGGGCGACGAGGTTATGGTCCTGCGTGGGCGCGACCGCGGTCGCACGGGGAAGGTCTTGGAGGTGGACCCCAAGAGAGGGCGCGCGGTGGTGGAAGGCCTCAATCAAGTGAAGAAGCACCGGCGTGCGACGAGGAAGCACCCGAAGCCGGAGATCAAGCCGATCTCGGCCCCGATTCCGTTGTGCGCACTCGCGCTCGTGAGCAAGAAGGACGGCAAGCCAGTCCGCGTGCGTTTCGAGACCCGCGAGAGCGGGGGGAAGACGCGCAAGGTCCGCGTGGCGACGCGGACCGGGGAAGTCTTCGATTAGATTAGGTGGGGCGATGAGTAGGCTGAAAGAACGATACGCGACGGAGGTCGTGCCGGCGCTGATGAGGCAGTTTGGCTATCGCAACCGCTACGAGGTGCCCCGGCTCGTCAAGGTGACGCTGAACATGGGCCTGGGCGAGGCGACCCAGAACCCGAAACTCTTGGACGCGGCAGTCGAGGAACTCGCGGCGATCACGGGGCAGAGGCCGGTCGTAACAAGGGCCCGCAAGTCCATCGCGGCGTTCAAGGTCCGGAAGGGGAACCCCATTGGCGCCTGCGTGACCTTGCGTGGGGAGAGGATGTACGAGTTCGTGGACCGCCTGTTCAACATCGCCCTTCCGCGTGTGAGGGACTTTCGGGGGGTGTCGCCCAAGGCCTTCGATGGCCACGGGTCGTACACCCTCGGGCTGCGCGAGCAGACGATCTTCCCCGAGGTGGACTACAACAAGGTCGAGAAGTTCAAGGGCATGAACGTGACGTTTGTGACGAGCGCGAAGACAGACGAAGAGGCCTTCGCGTTGCTTCAGGCGTTAGGGATGCCGTTTCGGAGGGGCTAACGGGCAGTGGGCGGCCCAGTTCATGGGCCACGTGGCAGGAGGTGAGCGGTGGCGAGGAAGGCGCTGATGGTCAAGGCGTTGCGAAAGCCAAAGTTCCGGGTCCGGGCGCGCAACCGGTGCCCTTTGTGCGGGCGGCCGCGCGGATTCCTCCGGAAGTTCCGGATGTGCAGGATTTGCTTCAGAAATCTTGCGCTGAAGGGCGAGTTGCCCGGGGTGATCAAGGCATCCTGGTAGGAGACAAAGACATGCACAGCGACCCCATTGCGGACATGCTGACCCGCATGAGGAACGCGATCATGGCCGGTCACGACTCCGTGGAAGTCCCGATGTCGAGGACCAAGGCGGAGATAGCACGCATCCTGAAAAAGGCCGGCTACATCGAGGACTACTCGGTGCTCGAGGGGCTGAACGGGGGCCAGGGCGCCCTCAAGATTTATCTGAAGTATCTCGGTCCGAGGCGCAGCGTCATCGCGGGGATCGAGCGGGTGAGCCGTCCTGGGCGTCGGGTCTATGTGGGCAGGACAGAAATCCCCCGCGTGCTAAGGGGCCTTGGCATTGCGGTTCTCTCGACCACGAAAGGCCTGATGACGGACGAGGACGCGCGGAAGGCCGGCTTGGGAGGCGAAGTCCTTTTGAAGGTGTGGTGACTACGGGCTGGCAGAGCCGCCCACGAGAGAGGAGCAAAGACGTGTCCAGAATCGGAAGCAAGCCCATCCCGGTGCCGAGCGGGGTGGAGGTGGAGGTCTTGGGGAATGAGGTCCTGGTCAAGGGGCCGCTCGGCAGACTCTCCCGCACCGTAACAGGGGTGAAGGTCGAGCGCGAGGACGGGATGCTTCGCATCCTCCCGGACGAGTCCCACCCGAAGCACCGTGCGATGTGGGGGCTGATGAGGACGCTGGTGGCGAACATGGTGACGGGTGTGAGCCAGGGGTTCACGCGGACACTCGTGATCTCGGGCACGGGGTATAGGGCAGAGGCCGGGGAGGGCTTTCTCACGCTGCATGTCGGGTATTCGAACCCGGTCCGTTTCGAGTTGCCTGAGGGCGTGCAGGCCACGGTCGAGGAGAAGCAGACCCGGATTGTGCTCAAGGGCGTCTCGAACGAGGTACTGGGCGACACGGCGGCGCGCATCCGAAGGGTGCGGCCCGTGGAGCCGTACCGCGGAAAGGGGATCTCATACCTGGGCGAGAAGGTCCGGCGCAAGGTGGGCAAGGCCGGGGCCGGTAAGGGCGGCAAGTAGGAGGTTTTCGCGTCATGGAACTGCGAACGGCGGGCAGGCGGGCCGAGGCGCGCTCCCGGCGGAAAGCCCGCATCCGCAAGAAGGTCCGGGGGACGCCCGAGCGACCCCGCCTGGTCGTGTTCCGAAGCCATCGCCACATCAGCGCTCAGGTGGTGGACGACCTGGCGGGTCGAACCCTGTGTGCCGCGTCCACGGAAGGCCTCCGGGAGCAGGTGGCAGGGCTCAAGAAACGGGATCAGGCGCGCAAGGTGGGGGAGGTCGTGGCAGCCCGATGCCGCGAGAAGGGCATCGAGTCTGTGGTCTTCGACAGGAACGGGTACCTGTACCACGGGCGGGTGAAGGCTTTGGCCGATGGAGCGCGGGAGGCTGGGCTGAAGTTCTGAAAGGGATTTCGCTTGGAATGGGGGGCTTGCAACCGGAGGTCTCAACCTTGAGCAATGACGAGCAGGCAGTCGAGAAACTCGAGTTCAGCGAGCAGATCGTCCACCTGGCCCGCGTGGCGAAGGTCGTAAAGGGCGGGCGTCGGTTCTCGTTCGCGGCCCTGGTGGTGATCGGGAACGGAGAGGGCCTGGTGGGATATGGACTCGGCAAGGCCCAGGAGGTCCCCGAGGCGATCCGCAAGGGGGGCGAGCGGGCGCGAAAGAACATGATTCGTGTTCCGCTGGCTGGCAGCACGATCCCGCACGAGGTCGTGGGTCGCTTCGGCGCTGGCGAGGTCCTGTTGCGGCCTGCGGCCCCTGGGACCGGCGTCATCGCAGGCGGCGCGGTCCGGGCGATCCTCGAGTGCGCTGGGGTCAAGGATGTGCTGACGAAGTGTATCGGGTCCCGGAACCCCCACAACGTGGTCCGAGCGACGGTGGCGGCGCTCAGACAGTTGATGGCGCGGGAAGAGGCACTCGCGAAGCGGGGACTGGGACAGGAGGTGGCAGGATGAAGGAACTCGCCCAACTGAAACCGGTTCCCGGCGCGACGAAGACGCGCAAGCGCGTGGGTCGGGGGGCTGGGTCAGGCCTGGGTCGGACCTCCGGCCGGGGCGAGAAGGGACAGGGCTCGCGGAGTGGGAAGGGGCACCCGGCCTGGTTCGAGGGCGGTCAGATGCCGTTGCAGCGCCGGGTTCCGAAGCGGGGGTTCCGCCCGCTGGTCCGACGTGAATACGCGGTGGTCAACGTTGGGGCCCTGGATGTGTTCGAGGACGGTGCCCGAGTGGATGTTGGGGCGCTTTGTGCCGCGGGTCTGGTGCGACAGGTCCGCGACGGGGTCAAGGTCTTGGGACATGGGGACCTGACCCGGAAACTCCACGTGACGGCGCATGCCTTCAGCAAGGCGGCGCGACAGAAGATCGAGGCCGTGGGTGGAACGGCGAGCCTGGTGATGGAGGGGGTTGGACGCAAGGAAGGAACTGAATTGGGCAGGGACTCGGATCGCCAGGGGGGCGGAAACGAAATCGGGACGCGCCCTTGAAATGGGGATCCTTGTGAAGTTGGAGGAATAAGCGGGTGGCTTCGAGCCTGGAAGGTCTCGGCAAGATCCCCGAACTGCGTAAGAGGCTTCTCTACACGGTGATGATGCTCGCCGTGTATCGCATCGGGATCTTTGTGACGGTCCCCGGCGTGGACCGGGACATCCTGGCGAACTACGTCAGGTTCGGGCAGACTGGCCTGCTCGGCCTGTTCGACATGTTCTCGGGCGGCGCGATCTCGCAGATGTCGGTCTTTGCCCTGGGGGTGATGCCGTACATTAGCGCCTCGATCATCTTCCAGTTGCTGGCCGTGGTGATCCCGGCGCTCGAGCGCCTCCAGAAAGAGGGGGAGGTCGGTCGGCGAAAGATCAATCAGTACACGAGGTACGCAACTGTCGGCCTCTCGGCAATCCAGGGGATCGGGATCGCGGTGTGGCTCGAGTCGCTGAGCACCCAGGCGGGGACTGAGAACGTGGTCCAGGTGGGCGGATTCCTGTTCCGCTTTCTGACCGTGCTCTCCCTGGCCACAGGCACCATATTTCTGATGTGGATGGGCGAGCAGATCACGGACCGGGGCATCGGCAACGGGATCTCCCTGATTATCTTTGCGGGAATCGTGGCCCAGTTGCCCGACGCGGTGGTGCAGACCTTCTCGCTTTCGACCCTCGCGGGAGGGCGGCTGGAGCCGCTGACGCTCGTCGTGATCCTGGTTGTGATCCTAGCCACGGTCGCTGCCATCGTCTTCATGGAGCGCGGCCAGCGCCGCATCCCGGTCCAGTACGCGAAGAAGGTCGTGGGCCGGAAACTGTACGGCGGGCAGACCACGTACCTCCCCCTGAAGGTGAACACGTCCGGCGTCATCCCGCCGATCTTTGCGTCGTCCATCCTGATGTTCCCGGCCACCATCTCGAACCTGTTCCCAGGGGCCGAGTGGGTCATTTGGATGAACAACGTCCTGGTCCCGGGCGGCATGCTTTACAACGTCCTGTACGTGGTCCTCATCGTGTTCTTTTGCTTCTTCTACACGGCTGTCACCTTCAACCCCGTGGACGTGGCGGACAACCTGAAGAAAAGCGGGGGCTTCGTGCCGGGCATCCGTGCTGGCAAGGCCACGGCGGACTACATTGACAGGGTCCTCTCCCGGATTACGGTCGGGGGGGCGATTTACGTGGCCGCGGTGTGCGTGCTGCCGACCTTGCTCCAGAAGCAGTTCGGGGTGCCGTTCTATTTCGGCGGGACCAGCCTGATGATCGTGGTGGGCGTGGCCCTGGACACGGCCGGGCAGATCGAGGCGCACCTCATTAGCCGGAGCTACGAGGGGTTCGCGGGGGCGCACGGGCCTCGCGTTCGCGGGAGGAGGGACATCACATGAGTGGGGCCACGCGGGTGATCTTGCTCGGCGCGCCGGGGAGCGGCAAGGGGACCCAGGCGAAGCGGCTTGAGGATGTCCTGAAGGTGCCGCATCTCTCGACGGGAGACATGTTGCGGGAGGCGCGCAAGGAAGGCACGGAACTCGGGAGACGGGCCGCGGAGTTCATGGACCGGGGCGAACTGGTGCCAGACGACCTGGTCATCGCCATGGTCAAGGAGCGCATGGGGCGACCCGACTGTGCGCGGGGCTACATCCTCGACGGGTTTCCGCGCACGGTGGCGCAGGCTGAATCCCTGGACCGCGCAGGGGTGGTCATCGAGGCCGTGGTGGACATCGCGGTGGCCGAGGACGAGGTCGTCCGCCGCATCACAGGGCGCCGGTCTTGCCCGTCTTGCGGACGGGTGTATCATATTGTCTTTGCCCCGTCCCGGGACGCGGTGCACTGCGATGGGTGCGGCACGGTTCTGGTCCAAAGGCCCGACGACCAGGAAGAGACCGTGCGCGAGCGGATGAGGGTCTATCATCAAAAGACCGCACCGCTCGCGGACTGGTACCGGGCGAAGGGACTGTTGAAGACTGTGGAGGGCGACGGAGGACCGGACGCGGTCTTCGAGAAGGTCATGGTGGCGCTGGGTCACGCGAAAGGCTGACCCGCGAGGTGAGCGGATGCCAAAGGAAGAGGCCATCGAGGTCGAGGGCACCGTGGTCGAGGCCCTGCCGAACGCGATGTTCCGGGTGGAACTGCCCAATGGACATCGGGTGCTGGCCCACGTCTGTGGGAAGATGCGGATGCACTTCATCCGGATCCTGCCGGGGGACAAGGTCAAGGTCGAGCTTTCGCCGTACGATGTCACCCGCGGACGGATCACGTTTCGGGCTCGGTAGGGCGTCGGAGATGGCCGGAGGTGGGTTGTGAAGGTCCGGGCATCGGTGAAGAAGATTTGCGACAAGTGCAAGGTCATCAAACGCCGTGGTGTGATTCGGGTGATCTGCGAAAACCCGCGCCACAAGCAACGGCAAGGATGACCGAAGTGGACGGTGGCGGGGCGCAGCGGGCCCCCACGCGATGGAGGTGATTCATGGCTCGGATCGCGGGCGTGGACCTGCCCAGGAAAAAGCGGATTGACATCGCACTTCGATACATCTACGGGATCGGGCCGACCCTGGCGAACCGCGTGATCGAGCGGGCCGGGGTGAACCCTGCCAAGAGGACCGATGACCTGACCGAGGCCGAGATCGCCCGGATCCGCGAGGTGATTGACACCGGCGGGTTCCGGGTGGAGGGAGACCTCCGGCGGGAGGTTGCGGCTAATATCAAGCTGCTGATGGACATAGGCTGCTACCGGGGGTTGCGGCATCGCCGGAACCTGCCGGTTCGTGGCCAGAGGACTCACACGAACGCGAGGACACGCAAGGGTCGAAAGGGCGCCACCATTAAGAATAAAAAGAAGCAGTGACGAGGCGGTCCCAGGGACCTCAACAGGAGGAAACATGGCGAAGGCGCGTGTCGGAAAGAAAAAGGTCAAGAAGGAGGTTCCGATTGGCGTGGCGCATATCCAGGCCAGTTTTAACAACACGATTGTGACGATTACGGACCCCACGGGAAACGTGGTAGCGTGGTCCTCAGCGGGTCGCCGCGGGTTCAAGGGTTCGCGCAAGTCCACGCCCTTTGCGGCGCAGGTGACGGCGGAGGATGCCGCGAAGCAGGCCCTGGCCATGGGGATGAAGTCGGTGACGGTTCTCGTGAAGGGGCCCGGCGCGGGCCGCGAGTCCGCGATTCGCGCCCTGGCCGCGGCGGGACTGCGTGTCTCCGCGATTCGCGACGTGACGCCGGTGCCGCACAACGGCTGCCGGCCGCCGAAGCGACGAAGGGTGTGATAGGCGAGTGAGGGGCGAGGCCCCCGGTTGCCAGGAGGTTTTTCGTGGCGAGGTACACCGAGGCGTTGTGCAGGATCTGTCGGCGCGAGGGCGACAAACTCTTTCTGAAAGGCGCGCGCTGCTATTCCGAGAAGTGCTCGTTTACGAGGCGCGGCTATCCGCCGGGGATGCACGGCCAGGTGAGGCGCAAGCCGACCCCGTATTGCGTCCAGTTGCGCGAAAAGCAGAAGGTCCGCAGGATGTACGGCCTGCACGAGACACAGTTTCACCTGACATTCAAGCGGGCCGAGCGGATGAAGGGGGTGACGGGTGAGAACCTCCTCATGCTGCTCGAGACGCGGCTTGACAATGTCACCTACCGGGCGGGGTTTGCGGTGAACCGGGCTGACGCCCGGCAACTGGTGCGGCACGGGCATGTGCTGGTGAATGGCAGGCGCGTGACCATCCCTTCGTTCCAGGTCCGAGCCGGTGACGTCATTGAGGTCGCGGCGCGCAGCCGCAAACTGAAACGGGTCCAGGAGGCGATTGCCCAGGCGGACCGTCGGCCCCCGGTCCGGTGGATCGAGGCAGACCGTGCGCAGTTTCGGGCCACGGTGGCGTCCCTGCCCGGAAGGGACGATTTCGCAGCCATCTTGCCGGGTCGCGAGGACGGCACGCCCGGGATTCGCGAAGGGCTGATCGTCGAGTTGTACTCGAAGTAAGACCGCGCCGGCTCACGGCCCCTTGACCGGCTTGTGGGGGCGCGGGGCCGGGCTGTCATCTCTTGTCGGAGGCCGCGTGATGCAGATCCAGAAACACTGGCGCGAGTTGATCAGACCTCGCGGGCTCGTCGTGGACGAGGAAACGTTGACCGACCGATACGGGAAGTTCATCGCCGAGCCGCTCGAGCGTGGTTTCGGGGTCTCGCTGGGCAACGCTTTGCGGAGGGTCCTTTTGTCCACCCTGCGCGGGGCAGCGGTTGTCGCCGTGAGGATCGAAGGGGTGCAGCACGAGTTCTCGACCGTGCCCAACGTGGTCGAGGACGTATCCGAGATCGTGCTGAACCTGAAGGCGCTGAACATCAAGATGAACGGCGATGGCCCCAAGGTCATCCGTCGCAAGTTCACCGGGGAGCGGGAGGTCACAGCCGGGGACCTGTTTCCGGGGCCTGAAGTGGAGGCGCTCGACCCCGAACAGCACGTGGCGACCATCGGAGCGGGCGGCACCCTCGACATCGAGGTGACGGTGCGGGACGGCTACGGCTACCAGCCCGTCGAGCGGACCAAGGACCCCAATGCCCCGGTCGGGACCATCGCGATGGACGCGATGTTCAGTCCGATCCGCAAGGTGAACTTCCGGGTCACGAACGCCCGAGTGGGTGACCGGACTGACTATGACCGGCTCGCGCTGGAGGTCTGGACGAACGGGGCCATCTCGCCGCGCGACGCAGTGGCCGTCGCGGCGAAGATCTTGAAGGAGCAACTTCAGGTCTTCATCCACCTCGACGAGTCCGAGGGGAAGGCGGAGGTCCCGGTTTCCTCCGCGCTGCGCGTCGCCGTGGCACCGGGCGAGGTCGCTGCCGCCGGGCTGCCGGAGCCCGGCGCGCAGTTGGACGTTTTGTATCGCCCGGTCGAGGAGCTCGAACTGTCGGTGAGGGCGCAGAACTGCCTCCAGAACGCGGGGATTCGGCTCATCGGGGAACTGGTGCAGAAGACCGAGGCCGAGATGATGAAGACGAAGAACTTCGGCCGGAAGTCGCTGAAGGAGATCAAGGACGCCCTGGCGGACCTGAACCTGTCGCTCGGGATGAGGATCGAGGGTTTCGACCCGTCCCGCGGGCCGCGATGACGGAGCACCACGACCATGAGACACAACAAGAAGAAGGTGAAACTCGGGCGGACGGCCGAGCACCGAAGGGCGCTGTTCCGCAATCTCTTGTCCTCGCTGTTCCTGCACGGAAGCCTGATCACGACCGACGCGAAGGCCAAGGAAGTGAAGAGACGGGCGGACCGGCTGATCTCGTGGGCGCGCGAGGGCACCCTCGCGGCCCGGCGGCGGGCAGCAGCGGAGCTGTTTGGGCCGAGGCCCCTGAAGGCCCTGTTCGAGCACTGGGCGCCGCAGTTCGAGGGTCGGACCTCCGGGTTCACCCGGCTCGTCAAGGTCGGTCCGCGCCAGGGGGACGGGGCGAGCCAGACCCTGGTGGAACTGGTCGGCGGGCGGCCCGAGGCCGGGAAGGAGACCACAGGTCCCAAGTGAGGGCTTGCACCTTGCGCCCGCTCGCGCTATCAATTGTACTGCCCGAACGGGCGGGCTCTTTGACCATTCGGGGATCGTCTAACGGTAGGACCGCAGACTCTGGATCTGCTTGTCGAGGTTCGAATCCTCGTCCCCGAGCCGTCTTGGCGGGCGTCAGGCCCGTACGTGGCCCATTAGTCTAATCGGTTAGGACGCAGGCCTCTCAAGCCTGTAGCACGGGTTCGAATCCCGTATGGGCCACCGCCCCATTCGCACCAGCGCTTGGATTGGCGCCCGCTTCCGCCCCCGGACAGGGCTCGTTGCGCCCGATTCACGCCATCGGACATCACCTTCTCAAGAGGCGCTCCACGCCGTTCATCCCGTCGTCAATCAGGTCGTGCAAAAATGCCTGAACGTGGGTCAAGGCCCCGTCCACGCCGGCATGCAGGACGTGGGCGACGGAGCGCGTCACGCGGGCGGGGAAGTCGCGGCGGGGCGGGGACTCGGCCATGTGACTCGCGGCCATGTCGGTGAAGAGACCGATGGACCGCTCCATCGCGGGCTCGACGAGGGGGTGGATCAGCCGAAGTCCGTACTTGGCCAGACCCAAGGGGCGCGCTCTGTCCTCCACGCGGCGATACTGTTTGAACTGGTCCTTGTTGTCCACGAAACGGATGCTTGCGAGGGGTCGCCCCGAAGCGTCTTGGCCCACTGCCACGAGGACGTTGCGGGTCTTGTATCCCCACACGCCGCGCAGGAACAGGTCGCGGCCCGCGTCGTCGGGCCGCAAGTCCGGGACGTGGCCGGTGTCCAGGAAGTAGCGGTACACGAGCACGAAGAAGACGACGAGGCGCGCCGCGAGGTCCGGGTGGCGCTCCAGGATGGGACGCCCGCGCGGCGCCAGTAGGTCTTCCAGTGTCACGATTTCCTGAAGATGCCCCGCGCTCGCGACCGAGAACTCGGCCCGCTCCTGGAACGAGTAGAAGGTGCGATCAATCCGCGTGAAGGCGTGAAGACCGCCTCCAGGGTCTGGGATTCCGCCTCGAACCGTCGCCTCGATGAGCATCGCGTTGATGAGGTCGTAGAAGGTGCCGCGCTCGGCCTCCGGCAGCGAGTCCACGAAGGCCGAAATCGCGGGGTAGCGCTGCGCCACCCTTGGGCTGATGGGGTTGCGGCGCTCCGGGATCTCGATTCCGCTCACGTGGACAAACGTGTTGAAGGCGACCCGGGCCGCTAGGCGTAGGCTCGATGCGCTGGCGAGTCCGGTATAGGGCTCGACCTCGAAAATGGGGTAGTCGTGGTGGGCCCCGAGCACGGCCATGGCCAGTGTGCGCAGTTCAGAGTCCGAGCGCCGGGCCGTCCAGGTCAGGGGGGCGCGCGCAACGAACCACGATGCAAAGGCAGCGGCCGCTCGCTCGTTCGCAGCGGACCTCGCGGCCACCTCGCCGGGGGCCAGGTGGGTCGAGACCGTGTAGTAGTTCACCTCCGGGGGGAGAAATGTCTCGGTTCCGAAGGCATCGAAACAGCGGCGGATGGTCCGCTCCGCGGACTCCCAGCCGATCTTCGGGTGTCGGGACCCCTCGAGGTAGCGCAAGACGTCGCGGACACCCACGGTCATGGGCGCCTCGAAGAAGGCGGCGAGCCGCTCGCGCATCGCCGCGTCCATCGGGCGCTCGCGCAGGTGCCTCTGGAACCGCACGAGGTCATGCAGCCCTTGAATGCGGCCCTCGAAGTAGGGGTCCTCGTTCAGGATCCGGTACACGTCGAGTACAGAACGCTCGCCCCCGTTGCCCTCCTCGATCAGGAAGGGCGGTGGTCCGGGTTTTGGACGCGCTGGATTGCGCGACAGGACTGCTCGGATTTCTTCAAGCAGGTCCGGGGCGAACTGGGCCTCGGGCGGCCCGAAGGCGAAGTACGGGATCTCGCGGACCGCCTCGCGGGCGTCCAGGTGGACCTTATCGCGGCTCGGTGCCAAATTGTAGCCCACGGGGCCAAAGGTCTCGGACATCAGGTGACGGCGGATCACGCTCTCGCGGCCGCCGGAGAGTTTCACGACATACTCGTGGATGTTGCCGACCTTCAACAAATAGCGACTCGCGATGGCCTCACCGAGGCGACGGGCTTGCTCGCGGTCCCCGCCACGCTGCCCGGCCAAGTCCGCGAGCAAATCCCCAAGGCGCTTGCCATCGAGCGCGAAGACCATGGTGTGCGAACCGCGGGACGACAGAGGCCTCGTCGCACCACGGATGAGGTGCAACAACTCGTAGTCGCTCGGCCCGTTGTGGTCCAATGTCTCTCGCGTGGCAGTACCCTCGCCTGCAAACCCGGGCCTCTTCCTACCACGAAAACAAAGGCCGTGCGAGGGGGTCAGACAAGGTCTGCGAGACGCACGTTGCTGCGGCCATGCATCAAGGTCCGAAGCGATGCCTCGAAACGTGCGAGGCGGTCCGCGAGAGGGACGCGCAAAGCCGGCTCCACCAAGAGGCCGGGCTCGATGCCGTCGGAAACGACGTCGAGGAAGTCCAGGGCGTGGAACTCGACTTGCACGAAGTGGAGGCGGGCCGCGGCCCGGACGATGTGTCGGGCGAGCGGGCCACCTCTGGCCAGGACCGTTCCGATGAGCGGCAGGCGCAGCGGGCCGCATGCGGTGATGGGGAACTCGCGCAACCCCGTTCCGGGCCAAGTAAATGGCTCGCGCGTTCGCCAAAAATCCCGTGCCCGACCTACGATGGAGGCGCTCGGCCGGCCCCGAAGTCTCATGCCGGCAATGACGGCCGCCCGGGCCACGAAGTAGGGTGGGGAGGGCAGGAGCGAGGCGTCGTACCGGTGTCCGGCCTCCTGCACGACCCGCAGAAGGAGTTCGGACAGGTTGTAGCCGGGGGCGCGAAACCCCAAAACGCCCTGGCCGAGCGCGTCTTCAAGCGTCATCCGGGCTGCCCGCACGTCCTGTTCCACTTCGCCAACACCTTGTCGGCTCAGGTGATACGCATGGGCGTGAGAGTGGCTCGCGACCTCATGCCCCCGCGCACTTGCGGCTCGCAAGACCTCGCGGGCGACAAACCAGCACAGGTCCTGGCCGATGACGAACAAGGTGGTCCTCAATCCGAGGCGTTCGCACAGGTCAAGAAATCGGGGGACGGCCACCTCGAACACGAGGGGTGTGTCCGGGCCCCGTGGCAGGCCATGAATAGCCCGGTAGTATCGGAGGTCATCGAGGTCAATCCCCACGCACAAAACGCGCGGGGGGTGGTGGCTGCTCGGACCCGTCGGCATCGTCTCGCCACGCTCCTTTAGGGGCGTAGGCCCAATCGGATCACCTTGAACAGGCGCCAGAGGTTGCGCAGGACGCTCGGGACCCGCCGCAACAGATTGATGGACGGGGGTCTTTTCTCGGCCACGTCCAGCGGGACCTCGACCACGCGCAGGCCGGCCCGCTCGGCGCGGATCACAAGTTCGGATGCGAAGAGGTCCTTTTCGACCACACATTGGGCCACCACGGGGGCCAAAGTCTTGCGGCGGAAGGCCTTGAGCCCATGCGTGTCCGTGCCGTGGAAGCCGAGCAGGACGCGCAAGAGCATGTTGATCACCCAAGTGGCAAACCGGCGGAGCAAGGGCCTGCGGTCGCGCGCCTCGGGGTGGCGCTTGGAACCCACGACCATGTCGGCCTCTCCCGCGGTCAGGATCTCGATGGCCCGCCGGTGGAAGTCCACGTCGCAGATGTCAATCTCGTCGCAGATCACGATGGAGCCGCGCGCGGCCTCGATGCCTCGGCGCAGCGCGCGCCCGTAATTGGGCTCGTCCGTGTGGAGTACGCGCACGTTTCTGTGCTTCTCCGCGAGACGGCGGGCGATCTCGAGTGTGCGATCACGGCTTCCGTTCTCGGACAAGATGACCTCGTGCACGAGGGGGATCTCGTTTAGGCGGGCTACGAGGTCGTTGACCGCGGTCGCGAGCAGGCCCTCCTCGTTGTAAACCGGGATGACGACGCTGAAGTGAAACGCCTCGTCGAGAGAGTTGTGTTCCTGCATCAGAAGCCTCGGATGTGTCGAGCGACGCTCATGCCGTCGAGGATTGCGTCTTCCATCGAGTTGTAGGTCCAGGCCCCGTAGCGACCAATGGAGTGGATGCCGAGGGAGGCATAGTGCGAGAGGATGGCAGCCCTGGCCCGCGCGCAGTGCCGGTCGTAAATCACGTAGCCGTACGGGTGCTCGCGGAAGGCGGCGAATAGGATGTCGGACTCGCGATGAATGGTGCCGATCTCTTTCAGGAAGGCCGCAAGGGCGCACACGGCGTCGCGCTCCGACAAGCGGCGGTCGTTCGCAAGTTCTACGTAGAGCGAGGAGCGGCCAGGCGGTGCCAGGGACGCCACCGCATTGGAGGCAGACCCGACCCGGTAGAAGGGGAGGTGTGGCTCCGGGAGATAGACCCAGTGCGCCCCGTTGAGGGGCCGGTCCACCGCGAGGGCAACGTTCATGTACCGTAAGGGGGCACAGCGCAGGCGGGAAGCGGCACGGCGGACCGCGGGCGGGGCGTCGGTCGTGCGGTCCACCAGGTCCGGCAGGGGGAGGGTCGAGACAAGGTGTTCGTAGCGGAAACGCTCGGGGCCGACCGCAATGACGCGATCACGAGAATGGACCTCGGTGACTTCCGCGTTCAGCAGGAGCCGGTCGCGGGGGAGACGCGCGGCCATCGCACGGGGAAGGGCCTCGATTCCACCTTCCGCGGGGTACAGGAAGGTCGCGTTGTAGCCAACGACCCCGTGGGGCGCTGTCTTGTCCTGGGTGCTTCCGCCCCGCCCCCACCCGATGGCCCCGTCCACGATCTGCCCAATGTCGGGGACGGGGACGAAGCGCTGCGTCCACTCGGCGGTCACCTCGTCCGGCGGCACGCCCCACAGTTTCGTGTTGTAGGGCACGATGAAGTGGCGGGCGATGCCGTCGCCAAAGTGAAACCGCACGTAATCGAGGAAGGTGCGCAGCCGCGGGGGCCTGCGAGACGCTGCGCGCCGCATCGCAGCCTCCACCGCGCCCTGGAGGCACTCGCGCAGGACCGCGGGGGGCAGGCCGCAGAGGTTCGCCTGGAACGGGTAGTCCGTGAAGACCCCGTGCGTGTATACCTTCGCGCGGCGGGCGATGGTCAGGAGGCGTCCCGGCAAGAGGTCGGCCACCAGGGCGCGCACCCGGTCGTCGCGCAGGTGCAGCCAGTGCCCGGTGTGGTTGAACAGGAAGCCGTCCATCTCCTCGGTGCGCGTCAGGCCCCCAGGGCGGTCCTCCCGCTCGAGGACCAAGAAATCTCCCCCCACATGGAGCGCGGCCGAGAGGCCGCTCAACCCGGCCCCAAGGATGATGATGTCGTGTCGTTCCATGGACGGGCCCCCCAGGTCGGGCGCGTGCATTGTACCCGCCTCGGGCAGGTGCGTCCACGGGCGGGATTCGAAGACCAGACCTGGCCGGTATGTTTGCGGGCTGGGTCTCGGAGGGTTTTCCAGGGGTTTTGCCACCTGGCGACTCAGGCCTGAGTACCCGAACCCTACCCGAGTCGGTCAGGATCGCGCCGTCCCAGTTGATGAAGCGATGCACCCCCCGTGGCGAACCACGACCTCGACGCCGGACCGCAAGGCCAGGCGATACGTGTTCGCGCGGATGGAACCGTATCGCCTCTCCGTACGAGTAGAAACAATACCGGAGCCGCACCACCTCCCGGTAGGCCCGCAGCGCCCTCTCCCGCTCCCCCCGAGGGTCTCGAGCACCCGGACCACGGTGGCCCCGGCAGCGACAACCCGCCGATGCTCTTGGTAGCTCCGAGCGGGTGTACACGGTCTTGTCACGCTCGCGGTCCAGGTCGTCCAGCGAGGCGTCGGTGTGCTGGAAGGAGAAAAACAGTGGGATCCGCCCGCACACGATGGCGCACGCCGGCAGGAGTCGCCTGAAACCTGACCGGGGTCATGTCATGGGGCTGGCCGACCCCAGCGGTCCGCCCGGAAACGCTAGAATGCCCTCGGGAGATGCAGGCATGGCGAGGGCACTGACCAAGGGAGTCCTCATCGCAGGTCTGGTGGTCGGGGCGAGCGGGTGCGTCAAGGAGCGTCGCTACCAGGGACTCGGACTGCCCGGAGGGCAAGGTCTGCGGCGATGCGGGGCTCTGTGTGTACCGCTGCACCCGCGATGACGACTGCGGCGAGGGCCTCCGGTGCGTGCTCCTGGCCTGGCGCCCGGAATGGCTGGTCCTGCGCCAGGGAGACCGCTACGATGAGGGACCGGTCCTGTATTTCGCCGCGCACCGGACCGAGGCCGAGGTCACGCCCTGGCTGGTCGCGTTCGCTGGCGGAGGCCGCCGCACCTTCCGCGAGACAGCGCGCTCCCGGCGGGAGGCCGATTTCGGGGCAGGTGGCCGGATGGCCCTGGGGCCTAGAGCGACCCTACTCTGGGCCGCGACGGGCCGCATCTGGCGGGCGAACGCCGAGGCCTGGAACCTGTGGGGCGCGAGCGCCTTGCTTGCGGTACAGGGACGACTCCCCTTGGGCTTCCTGGCCAGGGCTGGGATGTCCGTGGCGTTCGATGCCTACCCGGACTCGAGCGGGTACCTGCAGTGGGGCTCCCCGGAGAACGACCGCCGCGACCTTCTCCTGAAGCCAGGGCTAGCCGCATGGTCCCCGTCGTGGTCGGGGGTGCGAGTGGGGGTGCAGTACGAGTTCTCGTGGCGGGACAGCACGTTGCGCGCCTATGACTTCTTGGACCACCGCGTCACCGTCCGCCTGGCATGGTCCGGGGACGCCGGGGTCCTGACCCCGCAGGCCGCAGAGGGTCATCCGATCACGCCTCCCCTGGGCGGCGCCACAGGGGAGGAGGGAATGGACCGGATCCAGGACCTCTTTCGCCAGGACGAGCAGGTGCAGCGGTCCTCGAGTTGCGTGCAGTAGGAGGCGGTCGTGCCGGGCAGCGCCAGGACGGTCATCCGGGACGCGGCTGTGTCCGCGGCCATCTGCTCGCTCGTGGGTCTGGTCTTCAATGCGGTGAGGCCTGCGGGGATCCCACTTGTCGCGGACGCGGAGTACGAACGATTCGTCCCCTGCCCGGAGCCGCTCGGGGAGGTCGAGTGGATCGAGCCGTCAGACCCGCGGGTCATGGACCCGAGGGCCCTTCGCATTGATGCGCGTAGCGCACAGGACTTTCACGGGTGGCACCTCCCCGACGCCCAGAACATCCCCTTTGATTACCTGGACGGGGTGGCCGACGCAACGGTCCGACGGGTCGCCTCCTTGGGTGCGGTCCGCGTGGTGGTGTACAGAGACGGAGAGGACCCAAACTCGGGGCGAGAGATGGCGCGGGAACTGGCCGGCCGGGGCGTGCGCAATGTCTTCTTCGTGGTCGGAGGTGCGCCTGCCTTGATGTCCATGGCCGCGAGAGATGCGGGGGGTCGGCCATGACAGCACTCCTCGACTGGAAAGGACACCGCTGGCTCGGGCTCCTCGCGCGCCTGTATCTGGGCTTTTTGTTCCTGGCGGCGTGCTGGCACAAGGTCCTTCACCCGGACGCCTTTGCCGTGGATGTGGCGACCTACCAGGTTTTGCCACTCTACCTGGTCAACCTGGTGGCTATCACCCTGCCCTGGGTGGAGATGGGGGCCGGGCTGATGATGGTGCTCAGGTTTCTGGCGCGCGCGGGCGCCCTTTTGGTGACCGGGATGATGACCGTCTTTATCGCAGCCTTGCTCATCGCCCTGGCCAAAGGGCTCGACATGTCCTGGGGCTGCTTCGCATCCCAAGGGGCGGAAGAAGACCCTATCTCCTACCGGACCGTATTGAGAGACCTCGCCTGGCTTGCCCTGGCGGTGTACGTCCTACTGATGGACCGCCATCCCCTGGGCCTGGACGCCTGGTTGGAGCGGAGGAGGCAGTCATGGAGAAGCGCGTGTGGCGCGTGGCTGTGTTTGCGTGGTCCTTGCCGGCCATCGCCCTGGCCAGAAGCCCCTGCGAGGATTTGTCTGAAGCCCAGAAGGCGGTTGTGGACAAGGTCTTTGCTGCCCAGCACCCTTACGATGCCTGCGACGCCACCTTCGCCGAGTGCTTGAAGGCCCAACCGGTCGCCCCCCTGGTCCGCAGGCTCGCGGATTGGGTCTGCCGCAAGGCCGCCACTGGGCAGGACGAGGCCGCCATTGTTCGCTCTCTCGAGAAGCGGGCCCTCTCGATGATGCGGCCCGGGAAGACCCACGACCTGGACCTGTCCACCGCGCCACTCGCCGGGTGCGGCAAGGCCAAGGTCGTCGTGACTGCCTACCTCTGCGCCCGCTGCCCCTACTGCGCCAAGGTGATCCCGGTCCTCCACCGCGAGGTGACCGCGGGCCGACTGGCTGGCCGGGTCGCCTTGCATTTCCGTCTGTTCCCCATCCAATCGCACGAGCACGCAACCGAGGCGAACCTGGCGGTCGCGGCAGCCTCGGTCCTGGGCAAGGGCTGGGAGTACCTGTTGCGCGCCAACCGCGGCTTCGATTCCCTCCGCCCCGAGGTCCTACCCGACTGGGCCGCGGAGGTCAGACTGGACCGCGCCGCCTTTCGGGACGCCATGGGCTCGCCCGGAGTCCGAGACGCCGTGATCGCCTCGAAGAAGGAGGGATTGCGAAATGGGGTGGAGGCCACCCCGACCTTCTTCATCTCGGGTCGGCGATGGCTCGGGGACCTACATGTGGACACCCTGCTCGATGCCCTGGAGGAGGAGGCGGAGGCATTGCGCTGACGCTTCCCGTCAGCCGGACCCCGCCCGACTCGCGGTCTTGTGTCAGGCAGATGTCGGTCCAGAGGCAGGGTCAGTCCTTGCTGTTCGGGCTGCCATTTGGCCTGGCAGAGCCCTTGCGCGCTACGGTCGCGCGTGGGGCCCGTGGGGGAGCCGCTCCAGGACGCGTACCCGTTCGAGGCCGGTGACTGGCTGCTGGACTTCAAAGACGCTGCGTACTACGGGCCGGCGTTCATGGTCGGTGCCGGGTTGCGATACGGGCGGGCGGACTTTCTGGAGAGGGGGGAGGCTGTCGCACCTGGAATCCCGTTCGCGGACCCTTCTCAGCCCCGCTCCAGCGACGAGGCGGACCCTGGCAGGGTCTTGAGCCACCGCAGGTAGTCCTCGTTGGCCGCGAGCCAGCGGCGGATCACGCGGCGCGCCCCCACCTTGGTCAGGGCATTGACGAGCCCCAGGACCCGCCCTCGGCGCACCACCAGGCTGCGCAACCCCTCGACCATCGCGTTGAGGCCGTCGTTCAGGGCCCCGGACAGGGAGTAGAAGTCCTCGAAGGCGCGGACCATCTGGTCCTGGACCTCCTGGGCCGTGGCGGTCGCGGGCCGAAACACGGCGTGCATGCCGTCGTAGTAGGACCAGTGGCGGTGCAGGAGGCGGCCGTCCGCGACCATCCGGTCGAAGAGCGGGGTCCCCGGAAACGGCGTCAGGATCATGAACTGGACCGAGTCAATGCGGTGGCGGCGGCAGAAGCGGACCGTAGCCTCGGCCTGGCCCGGTCGGTCCTCGTCCGTGCCCAGGATGAACATCCCGTGGACCGCGATCCCGAAGCGGTGCAATGTCTCGACCGCGTGCACGATGTCCGCGACGCTCTGGCGCTTGTTCATGGCGCGCAGCGCGGCGTCGTCCACGGATTCGAGCCCGATGTACAGGCGGGTGCAGCCCGCGCGCGCCATCAGGGCCACCAGGTCCGGGTCGCGCGCCACGTCCACGCGCACCTGGGCGGTCCACTTCCGCCGGATCCCGGCGGACAACATGGCCTCGAGCAACCTCCGGGTGCGCGCCGGGCTCGCCGCGAAGTTGTCGTCGTAGAAGAAGACGTAGTCGTGCTGCACGCGGCGCAGTTCCTCGATCACCCGCTCCACCGAGTGCATGCGGAAGGCGTGGCCGAACATCTGGGTGACCGAGCAGAAGTTGCAGTGGTACGGGCACCCGCGCGAGGTCATCAGCGGGGCGCGGGGGACGCGCTGGGACCCGACGAGCATGGCGAGGTCCGGCACCGGCAGGCGGTCGAGGTCCTTGACGCGGCGCCCGGTCACGACCTTCTCGGACGCGCCGTGCGCGACGAGGTCCGCGATCACCTCCTCGCCCTCGCCCACGACCACGTGGTCCGCGAACCGGGCCGCCTCGTCCGGCAGGAACGAGGGGTGCACGCCGCCCAGGAGCGTCAGGCCCTGGGGACGGATCGCCTTGTGCTGGCGGGCGATCTCGTAGGCGCGGTCCGCAGTGGGGGTCAGGGCGCTGATGCAGGCCACGTCCGCGTCCAGTTCGGCCAGGCCCACGGGGCGGCCCAGGAGGTTCTCGTTCAGGACGCGCACGGTGTGCCGGGCCTGCCGCAGCACGGCGCCCAGGTACAGCGGTCCCATCAGGGGATACGTCCCCTGGCCCGAAAAGACGTGGCCGGTCGCGCTCGCCGGCTCAATGATCGCGATCTGCTTGCCCATGGCCGTCCCTTCCGAGAAAGAAAAGGCTGATCCCGAACAGCAGGAGCGAGATCGGCCACAACCTGGCCTCGATGCTGAACACAAGGAAGAACGTCAGCGACAGGAAAACCAGCGCCACCGACAGGACGAGGAGCGCGCCCCGGCGCCGGAGCCCCTCCCCGGACACGAAGATCGCGACCCCGAGGAACCCGATGAAGAGGGGCCACAGGTCGCCCATCCGGGACCAAGACGTCAGGTTCAGGTACAGGAACAGGAACGAGGTGAGGACCAGGTACACGCCGGTCCCGATGAGGCCCTGCCCGTATCGCCCGCGGTTCGCCCCGGCCACCACCAAAGCCGCCCCCGCGAGCGTCACCGTCAGGGGCCAGCCCTGGCCCACGTGCCCGATCAGTCCGTAGTTCTCGGCAAGCAGGAGGGTCCCGACCAGCATCGCGAGGGTCGCGACGACGTCGTACTGGCCGATCCGGCGGCGGGTGGACATGCGGGTCACCCTCGAGATGGCGTCAGGATCGCACGCGCGCCCCGCGCTGGCAAGCGCTCCTCGCGCGCAACACGAGGGCCGCGATCCCCAGGAGGACCCACAGCGGGCATTCGCCCACCCGCGCGGCCCGGCACCCCCCGCCCGACGACCCGGTCCCACCGGCATCGGCGGGGTTCACGATGGCGTCCGACCCGTACCCACCGTCCGGCCCCGGGCCAACCGCGATGTCCGACCCGTCCGCAAGGCCGGCGTCCGGCCCGCACCCCCCGTCTGCGCAAGGGTGCGGGGGCGGCGGCATGGCCTCGCACGACGAGTCCGCGTTGCACACGTACCCCTCGCCGCAGTCCGCGTGGGTCTGGCAGACGGTCCGGTATGTCCACACGCCCGAGTTCTCGCCCACCAGCCAGCCCTCGAACAGCGAGCGCATCTCGCCGCCCAGGACCTGGCCATCGCCCTGGATCGAGGGCGCGCCGCCCCCCATCGAGACCGAGATCGTGCCCAGGTCGGTCTTCTTCCAGGTCTGGCCGCCGTCCAGGGTCAGAAAGTCCACCACGCGGTAGAAGTGCTGATCGCCGCCCATCCCGGAGGACAGCGAGATCAGGTAGGCCGCGCCGGCCAGGTGCCCCCGGAACTCGTCGTCCCAGTGCATCGCGACGAAGTACGACGCGGTCAGGGGGATTGCCATCAGGAACTGGAGCGTCCCCACCCGCACGTCCAGGCCTGTGTCCTCGAAGGTGAGGCCCCCGTCCGTGGTGGCCAGCAGGATGGCCTTGCTCCGGCGCCCGCCCGGTTGTGGGTCCGGCTCCATGGCCGCGAGCCAGCCTCGCCGGCCGTCCTTCAAGAAAAACAGGGGGCACAGCCCCAGCCCCGAGGTCGTGAACCCCTTGCGCCACGTGCGCCCGCCATCCGACGTCAGCAAGACGACGGCCTCCTCGTAGCGGGTCGTGGTCCCGCCCTGGCCGTCGTCCTCCTCGACGACCCGGGTCCCGGCCGCGAAGCCCGTGTCGCGCCCCACGAAGAACAGGCAGCCGAGGTCCGCGTCGGTCCCGGATTCCACCGGGGTCCACGTCTGGCCGCCGTCGTCGCTCCGCGCGATCAAACCGTCGTCGCCCACCGCGATGGCCGTGTCGCCCCCAACGAAACGGACAGCGCCCACGCCGTGCCCGACGTCCGTCCCTTGCCATTGGGCCCCGCGGTTCACCGTGCGATACACCTTGTTCCCCATCCCGAGCAGGCCCGTCATCGTGTCCCGGAAGTGGATGGCAGCCGGGATGCCCGACGTGAACGAGGCCGGCAGGTTCCCCAGGATGGGTTTCAACAGGGCGCCCCCGTCCTGGGTCCAGTACACGCGGGGTTGCGGCAGCGGCAGCCGGGAAGCGGGGTCCATGAACATCCCCGCGACGAAGAACTCCTTGGGACCCACCGACGACATCGCGAACAGGTACTCGCCCTGGGACGAGTGCACCCGCCTCCACTCGGCCCGCGCGGTCCCGACCGTGGCCAGGACCACCACGACCAACGATGCGACCCTTCTCATCGCGGCCTCCAGACGTCCACCGGCGAGAGTGTAGGACCCTTGCGACACACGCGCAATCAGGCAGGCCGTATCCCGTGCAGCAGGATCCTCGCGAGTTGCCGGGCGACCTCGTCGTCGTTCAGGCCGACCTCGGCTGCGAGCGACTTCTCGAGCATGATTTCCTCGAGGTAGTAGTGCAGGAAGGTGTCGGTCAGGCACCGCAAGACCACCTGCGGGTGCAGGTCCGCCATCTCCCCGCGCGCGATCCGCTCCCGGATCAGCCCCTCCGCGAACGAGGCGGTCGCGGCGCGCATCTCCTGGACCAGGGGCTTCACGTTGCGCCCACCGAACTCGAGGATGTCCACATAGACCAGTTTGAAGAAGTCCTTGTTCTCGCGGGCCGCCTGCCAGATCTCGCGTCCGACCTGCTCGAGGTTTTCGGGGAACTCCGGCGAGGCCACCAGTTTCCCGAGCCGCAGCACGTAGGGAAGGATGTGGTTGTCGCCGAGCACCGCGAGGTACAGGTCCTCCTTGTTGCGGAAATGGTGGTAGATCGCGCCCATCGTGACGTGGGCCGCGCGCGCGATGTCCCGCAGCGACGTCCCTCGGTAGCCGTTCGCGATGAAGAGGGCGCGCGCCGCATTCAGGACCTGGTCGCGCCGGGAGGGCCTCGCCATCCGTCATCCCCGTGCCGGCCGGGGTCACGCCCCGGGCCCGATCACCTTCTCATAGACCCGATACCTCTTGTACACCGTCCCGCCCATCAGTTCGATCCCCGTGTTGATCTTGACGTTGTCCTCGAGCGTCCACGACAGTTCCCCGCCGCGAAGCCCGAGCCGCTGGCCGCGCAGGTGCTCCTCGACGTACAGCAGGACCGACAGGCCCCCGAGCGCGGACCCGCGGAACTCGGGCAGGACCCCGAGCAGCATCAGGCGCGCGGTGCGGGGCCTGCGCACCTTCAGGCGCCACAGCAGTTTCAACCACCCGAGCGGGAACAGCCGCCCGTCCAGGTCTGCGATCGCCTCGTTGAGGTTGGGGATCGCCAGGGAGATCGCGGCGGGCCGGCCCTCGACCTCCGCGATGAGCGCGAGTTCCGGCTCCAAAAACCACTTCATCTGGGCCGCGGCGTGCGAGACCTCGGCCTCGGTCAGGGGGAGGAAGCCCCAGTTGCGCGACCAGGCCTCGTTGAAGACCTGAAGGATGATGCGCAGGTCCTCGCGCAGGTGCCTGCGCCGCACGGTGCGGATGCGCAGGCCCGGGTGCTGGCGCACGGCGTCCGCGACCATCCTGGCCGCCTCCGGGACCGGCCGGGTCGGGTCGTAGGACCACGCGAGCAGGTCCTTGGCCTTGCGAAATCCGGCCGCCTGGAGGAGCCGGTCGTAGTAGGGGGGATTGTGCGGCATCATCAGGTAGGCAGGGGTGTCGAAGCCCTCGACCAACACGCCGGACTCGTCGTTGATCGAGAAACTAAACGGACCGCGCGCGAGGCGACACCCGCGGCTTCGCAAGTGGTCGCACGCGGCGTCCAGCAGGGCCTTGGCCGCCTCCTCGTCGTCCTCGCAATCGAAGAAGCCGAAGAAGCCCGCGCCGTCCTGGTAGCGCTCCTCGTGCAGGAAGTTCCGGTGGGCCGAGACGCGGCCCACGACCTGCCCATCCCGGCGGGCCAGGAAATACGTCGCCTCGCCGTGCTGGAAGAAGGGGTTGCCCCGGCCCAGGACCTGCCGGCGCTCGATGCGCAGCGGCGGGACAAATGCCGGGTCGCCCCGCATGACGCGGTACGGGACCTCGATGAACTCGTCGAGGTCGCGCCGGGACGCGACTTCCGTAACCTGGATGGACACGTCTCACCCCGTGGTGTGCGTACTGGCCCTATCCTATCACCGACGTCCAACCATCTCGCGTCCCTTCGCCCGAGGCCAGCCCCCAGGACACGGCCACCTCCCGGAAGACCGCGATCGCGCGGTCCAGTTGCTCGCGGGTGTGGGCCGCGGTGACCGAGGTGCGCAGCATGGCTCGGTTGCGCGGCACGGCCGGGTAAAGCACCGGGTTCACGAAGACCCCGGCGTCGAGGAGATCCTTCCACACCCCGAGGGTCGTCACCTCCTGGCCCGTGACCACGGGACAGATGGGGGTGGACGACTCGCCCACGTCCAGCCCGATGGCGCGCAGCCCTTCCCTCCAGTAATCGGCGTTCCGGCGCAGGCGGTCCACGAGTGCCGGCTCGCGCTTCAATACGGCCAGGGCCGCCCGGGCTGCGGCCACGGCCCCGGGGGGCGCGCTCGCGCTGAACACGAAGGAGCGCCCGAAGTGCTTCACGTAGTCCATCGTGCGGGCGTCCCCGGCCACGAATCCCCCGACCGACGCGAGGGACTTCGAGAAGGTCCCCACGATCAGGTCCACCTCGCCCGACAGGCCGAAGTGGGCCGCGGTCCCGCGCCCCCCCGGTCCCAGGACCCCGATGCCGTGCGCGTCGTCCAGGAGGATGCGGGTCCTGTGCCGCCGCGCGACCTCCACGATGCGCGGGAGGTCCGCCACGTCGCCCTCCATGCTGTACACGCCGTCCACCACCACGAGGGCCGGGGTCTCCGCGGGGACCTCCGCCAGGACCCGGTCCAGGTCCGCCGCGTCGTTGTGCCGGAAATAGGCGACCCGCGCCCCCGCGACCCGGCACCCGTCCACAAGGCTCGCGTGGCAGTACCGGTCCAGGACCGCGACCCCGTCCCCGCCCAGCAGCCCGCTCAGGACCCCGATGTTGGCCTGGTACCCGGTCGAGGACACGAGCGCCGCCTCCTTCCCCACGAACTCCGCAATCTCGGACTCGAACTCCGCGTGGTAGCGGGCCGTGCCGTTCAGCAGGCGCGACCCGGTCATGCTGGTCCCGAGGTCCCGGATTGCGGCCTCGGCCGCGGCGCGGACCTCGGGATGCCTCGTCAGTGCCAGGTAGTTGTTGGAACCGAGCATCAGGACCTCGCGGCCTTGAAGGACCGCGACCGCCCCCTCGTTGCGTTCGATCTCGCAGTAGTACGGGTACAGGCCGATCCCGCGCAGGATGTCCGCGATCTCGAACCGGTGCGCCTTGGCCAGCACGTCCCGGCCCCCCATGCGCCCGAGTTCTTCTCGCGACTTGAGAAGGGTCTCCAGGTTGAAGTCCATGTCCCGCTCCATCCAAGGACGGACGAACGGTAGGCTGGATTTTGAGAAATGTCAATGAAATCAACAGGTAACAAAGCGAGCGTCCGCTATGCTGAGGCAGAGACAAGGGCCTCGCCCCAGGGACCCGAGGAAGCCGCGAGATGCGGTCACCCGGCCACCCATTCAGCGAGCGACTCGACGGCCTCGACGGTCTTGAAGGCGTGGTGGCGGAAGAAGTCGTCGTCCAGGGCCTCGGTCAGGGGGACGTGCTGGCTCGCGGACAGGGCGCGGGCCCCGTCGAAGTCCACGTAGGCGATGCGGATGGTCATCTCGTCCGGGGGCCGGCCGAACTCGCTTCCGGGCAGCACGGCCACGCCGGCCTCGTCCAGGAGCCGCTCGCACAGGTCCATCGAGGTGCGGATACCGCGCTCAAGGAGCCTGTCCTTGAGCGGCGTGAAGTCCGGGAACAGGTAGAACGCGCCCTCGGGGTCGTGCAGCCGCGCGCCCGCGGCGCGGAGGATCCGCGCGCACAGGCGGCCGAGGCCGCGCAGGACGCGGCGCGCGTGGGTCAGGTACTCCTCGAGGGAAACGCCGTCCCGGAAGGCCGCGATGGCTGCGTACTGGATGGGTGCGCTCGTCGAGGTGAAGGTCTGGGAGGCGAGCGTGACCATGGCCCGGCACAGCCAGTCGAGGCTTCGGGGGAAGGCGAAGGTCCCGAGCCGCCACTCGCCGGTCCCGCACCACTTGGAGAGGCCGGAACTGACGATGGTGCCCTCCGGGTAGAAGCGCGCGATGGAGACGTGCCTGCCCTCGTGGTGCAACTGGCCGTAGATCTCGTCCGACAGGAGCACCAGGTTGTACTTGCGGGCCACGCGCGCGATTTGCTTGAGTTCCGCGGCCGAGAACGTCAGCCCGTCCGGGTTGCCCGGGTAGTTCAGGATGACGATCCGGGGGCGGTCCGGGTCCTTCCGGCACAGGAGGTCCAGCCCCTCCGCCGTCAGGTGCCAGCGGGTGTCAAAGTCGGTCGAGACGAAGTTCACCGGGTGTCCCACGATCTGGGCCTGGGGGGCGTACGAGACCCAGCAGGGGGTCGGGACCACGAGTTCCCCGTAGTAGACGACCTGGAGCAAGAACATCAGTTCCTTCGACCCGGGGCCCACCATCACCAGGTCGGGTCGAACAGGACTCCGTCGTTCTTCTCGTGGAAGTGGGCGATGGCCTCGCGGAGCGCTCGCAGCCCCCGGACCTCGAGGTACTCCTTGTGGTGTGCGTTGGCCCGCAACGCCTCGACGACGGTCGCTGGCACGGGGAAGGGGGACTGGCTCAGGCCCAGTTTGCGCACGGTCCGTCCCCGCGCGATCAGGTCGTTGCTGCGCTCGTTGATCGCCATGGTCGCGGACTTGGCCAGCCCGCGGACGTTCAAGTTCAGATGGACGTGATCGTGAAGATACCGTTCGTGAGTGTGGTTGCCTCGCACGTCCCCCGACCGGTCTCGAGACCCGTCAGAAATAGTACCAGATGCTCTCGTAGTCATCCGAATCCTCGCCGAACCTTTCGAGACGATTGAGGTAATCCAGGATCGGGACGTCCGCGGCGAGGTAGGTCCTCTGGGCGGCGATCTTCTTTTCCCATGGGTGGAACTCGTACAGCCGCGAGCCGTCGGGGAGGATCGAGATGAGGTCCCGATGTTGCCACGAGGCGAGGTCGTTCTTGCCGATCGCGGGCAGGTTATAGACCGCGGCGTCGGTCCTGGCGAGTCCCGGCAGCAGGCGCGCCTCCTCCTTCAGTTCCTGGAGGAGCCGCGCGATGGGGACCCGGTAGGCCCGCGTCTCGTCCTTTCCCTTGGTGTTGAACGTGTAATAGGGATCGATCCCGCAGCGTCGCAGGAGGCGGCGCAGCCAGGCCGCCTCGAACCGGCGGGACACGAAGAACGTGAACACGAGCTGGTTATAGACGGGGATGCCGTGCAGGCGCAGGCGGTCCACGGCCGCGGCGAGTTCCGGCGTCACCTCCATGGGGTGTTCCACGTGCGTGACGACCGCGACCTCCCGGCGGCCCGGGACGCGGAAGTCGGCCAGCACCTTGCACAGTTGCCGCGTGACCCGCATCGGCATGGTAACGAGGGTCCGGGTCCCGATGCGGACGCGCTCGACGTGGGGGATCTCGGACAGGCGGCCCAGGATCCAGGCGATCCGCCGGTCCGACAGCACGAGCGGGTCCCCTCCGGTCACCAGGACCTCGTGGAGGTGGGGACGCCTCGCGATGAAGTCCATCGCTTCGAGGATCGCGTCGCGCGAGGCGGCCGCCCCGGGGGCCAGCGGTCCCTTGATCTCGAAGTTGCGCTGGCAATAGACGCAAATCTGGGGACAGGCGTTGTAGGGCTTCAGGATGCAGATCGTCGCGTAGCGCCGCGTGACGAGGTCCACTGGCGAGGTGTCCGCCTCCCTCATGAAGTCCAGCGTCTCGGGGTCCCGTACGCGGCTCATGGCCTCCACGTAGTCGGGAGGCGGGATGACCTGGGCCCGGACCGCGCGGTCGCGGCCGTCCCCGGGGTCCTCGCAGAACAGGGACGCATAGTACGGCGTCACGCCGAAGGGGATCCCGGACGAGGTGGCCCGCCGGATCGTCTCGCGTTCCAAGGGGGTCAGGGACGTCAGGCGGCCCAGGGCCTCGTCGTCCAGGGCGACGTGGCGCAGGTGCCAGTTCCACCGGTTCCAGTCCTCCGCGTTGCCGCCGAGCGCCCGCAGGATCCGGGTCCGGTTGCGCTCGCGCTCCGCAATGACGGCGGGGTCCAGGCCAGACGGATAGCGGGCGCACGCGAGGTCGAAGGCGGCCCCGAGTTCGTCGAGGGCGTCCGACCGGAAAATCGCGGCCGCCCGCCCCTTGAGCCTCCGGGGGACCTGGAGGAAGTCGTGCTCGTGGAGCCGCACCCGGCCGCTGACGCCCTTCGCCAGGTGGGTGACCTCGGCCCAGAAGGCGGGCGACAGCTCGGGGCGTGGGACCCCCCTCGCCGCGTCCCACAGGGCCTGCGCCACGCTGAACCCGGCAAGGCGCTCACTGCGGGGGTGGAGGATGGACAGCCAGGCCCGGGCGCAATCGCGCACGATGACCCGATCCAGTTCGTGGATTCTGGCGTCGGGGTGCTGGGAACGGTCATAGAGGTGGGCGACCCGGCGCCGCAGGCGCGAGCGCGCGTCCCCGAGCGTGGCGGCCCCGGCGAGCAGCCCCGCGACCTCCCCAGCCTCCCTGACGAACCTCTCCGCGGTCCAGGGTTGCTGGCGACCGGGAAGGGATTCCCCTGCCCGCATGGTGACTCACCTCCTTGTGCATGGACGACCCGGAAGGCCGACCGTCTTTGACAGTCATGATGGTCGCCGCAGTCCGGACTGTCAACCCCAGGATACGGCGCAAGAATCCGCGACCTCGTGGGCTCTTCGTGCCCGTGCACGTGGACGTGCCCGTGGACGAAACAACCAGTTCCGCGTCGATCACATCGCCGTCCCCCGCCTCCGGCCCCTTCTGCTATCCTTGAATCCCATGCCCGGACGGGGGTCCCCGATGCTTGCGCGCGCGTTCGTGCTGGCCGCGACCCTGGCCCTGCCCGCGGTCGCGGTTGCGCAGGTCCACTACACGTACCTGTGGCACCTCGAACAGCCTATCTACTGGCCGGCGCCGGACACCTCCGGGAACCGGTATCAACGGGCGTGGGAGTCCATCCTGGCGAAGAAGGCAGGCGCCGCGCATCCCCTGGACGACCTCGAGGGCATCTTCGCCAAGGACGACCGGGTCGCGGCCTACCAGTGGCGGCCGCGCGACTCGCTGAAGGCCCTCCTCGGTTTCCCGGAGGCGGGGGTCCAGGTCAGTTACTCGGGCGGCCTGATCGAGAACGTGCAGTCCCTGGCCGCCGTCTCGCAACTCGGCTACGGCCCCTCCTGGAACGCCCCCTTCCAGGAGGCGCGCTCCTGGAAGACAAAGCAGGGAACACCCCGGATGGACATCGTGATTTTCCCCTTCCATCACCCACTTCTGCCCCTCACGGACGACCGGGTGGTCCGGATGGAACTCGCCGTGTACCAGGCCGTCTATCCGGAGGCATGGGGTTCCGGGGCGCCCTCCAAGGGGCTGTTCCCGCCCGAGATGGCGTTTTCGGAGCGGCTCATCCCGGCGCTCGCCGACGCCGGGATCGAGTGGGTCGTGGTCTCGAACGCGCACCTGTGGCGGGCGTGCAAGGACTACCCCTGGGTCCCGGGGTCTGGCGGCGACAACATCCCGCCGCCCAACCGCGCGGACCTCCAGAACCCGGCCCAGGGCACCTACAACCGCATCTCGATTGACCGCGGGGTCTCGCCCGCGAACGCCTATCCCTTCGCCTACCGCCCGCACCGTGCCCGGTACGTGGACCCGGCCACGGGCCAGGCCTCCACAATCGTCGTGGTCCCCGCGGCCCAGGGCGAGTCGTGGAAGGACGGGTACTCGTGCTACGGGCTCGACGACGCCTCGGTCTATGCGGGCACGAGCGACCCGTCCCACCCCATCCTGGTGGTCCTGGCCCACGACGGGGACAACGCCTTCGGGGGCGGGTATTCCTACTACATGGAGTGCGTCCCGGCCCTGGCCCAGGCCGCGGCGGGCAAGGGGTACGTCCCGACCACCATCCAGGGCTACCTGGCCGACCACCCGGTGGACCCGGACGACTTCGTCCATGTCGAGGACGGGGCCTGGGTCAATGCGGACGGCGATTTCGGGGCCCCGGCCTTCTGGAACTGGAACTGGCCCCTCATGAACGCGGCGGGCGAGGTGGACCCCGCCACGGGCTGGGCCGAGGACGAGCGCAACTTCGCGGTGATCATGGCCGCGACGAACTGGGTCCTGACCGCCGAGGACGCGGTCGGCCCCGCGAGGCCCGCCAAGGTCCTGCACCCGGAATCCGCGGGCGCCACGGAACTGGAGCGCGCCTGGCACTTCCTGCTCGGGGCCCTCAACAGCGGGTACATGTACTACGGCAAGGTGCTCGACATGGAACTCAAGCCCGTGGTCGCCTGCAACGAGGCCGTGGCGCGCGCCAAGAAGGCCCTGCCCCCCGGCGCGCCGGACCACACGCCCCCGACCGTGTTTCTGCCCCAGCACTGGCCGGACAATCCTGGTGGGGTCAACTTCGGCCCACCCTATCACTACAAGCAGGTCGTCCTGCCGCCGGACACCCTGTTCTGGACGTTCGCATACGACGTCTCGGGCGTTGCGGGGGCGACCCTGCGCTACCGCCTGGACGAGGACGGCGAAAACCCGCTGTGGGACGACGCGAACGAGACCTACGCGGGCGGGCCCGGGGTCGGCCCCTGGCAGTCGTTGCCCATGGCCCGCAGGGCCTTCCCCAAGGGGAACCCGACCGGCGACCCGGAGTTCGACACGTCCATCCTGCCCGGCGAGATCGCGGACCTCTTCTGGGTCCGGCTGACCGGACAATCCGACGTCTTGATTGACTGGTACGTCGAGGTCTCGGACACGAAGGGGAACGTCGCGCGGACCGCGATCCAGCACCTCTACATCGGGTCCGACGGGGGAACGCCGGGCGACGGGATATGGTCGCCCGCGCACCCGGACTGCGACGATGCGATCACGATCCGCCACGACCGGGCCGGGCGCCTGCACTGGGGCGTGGACGGCTGGAAGGTGCCGCCCGTGGCGCTGTGGCCGCCCGGGACCACGGAGTTCGGGGACGGGAAGTCGGTCGAGACCCCGATGGCCGCCTGCGGGGACGGGGAGTTTTGCGTGACGCTCGGGCCGTTTCACGACCTCGCGCACCAGGTGGACTTCGTGTTCCATCACGACGACGGCACGTGGGACAACAACGGGGGCCAGGACTGGCACGTGTTCCTCTCGCCGTGCATGCCGGATGCATCGTTCCCCGACCTTCCGCCCGTGGACCTGGGCCCCGCGGATGTCCCGACCTCTGACCCGGGGCCGGAGCCGTCCGTCGAGCCGCAGCCCGAGGAGGCCCGCGTCGAGCCGGCTCCCGACGCCGCGTCGTTGGCCGACGCCCCGGAAGTGCCGGATGCCGGCTCGTTGCCCGACCCTCCGGGGAAGGAGATGCCAAAGGACCTCGCCTCCGAGGACGGTGTCACCCCTGACCTCCGCCCGGAATCCGTTGTTTCCGGGAGCGGCGGCGGGTGCGCCTCGGCGCGTGCCCCCGCGTCGGTCCTCGGCTGGCTGCCGATCCTCGTCGTGGGCGCATTCGCCCTGCGTTGTGCGGCCCGCCGCTTTTGTGGGCGGCTGCTTCGAAGCGGCTGCGAATAACCGACCCCCGATGGCCGTCCATCCCTGTGACCGCCACGGAGGCGTGCGATGAACCCCGTGCGTTTCGCCCTCGCCATGACGCTCGGAACTGGTCTCCTTGGGTTTGGCCCGCCAGCAGATGCTGATGTCCGCATCGTGGCCGCGGACGGACGGTTTGCACCCGAGGGTACGGTCAGACGGGTCCTGGTCCGTCCGGGCCAGGTGGTTTCCTTCTCCGCAGACGAGGTCTTCGTGGACGCGTCCGGTCGGATCGAGTACGCCCGCCGGCCTCCAGAGGACTTCGCCTGGCAGGCAGACTCTCCACCGGACCGGTGCGACCCGGCGGTGGGCTGTCCGGCTGACAGCCGTTTCGAGGCCACGCCGTACGGGGTGAACTACTACGTCCCCTGGGAGCCTCCGGCCCGCATCCGCATCCGGGCCTCGCTGAAAGGGGGCACGGCCTCGGATGTGGTGGAACTCGTCCAGGAGGAATCCGTGGGTACCACGGACCGCCCCGCGTGGGAGCGCGAAATCGAGGGGCTCGGATACTGGGTGCGGGTGGGCGACCTCCGCGTCTTCGTTCCGGTCGTGTACGTGGCCGGCTGGAGCCCCTACCGGCACGGGTACTGGTACTGGACCAGGTTCGGCTGGACCTGGTACTCGTACGACCCGTGGGGGGCGATCACGGACCATTGCGGCCACTGGCGCCATCACCGTTTCTATGGCTGGGTCTGGGTCCCAGAGCCGGTCTGCGTCTGGCGGCCAGCGGTCGTCACCTTCTTCTTCGGGCCGCTGTGGATTGGCTGGTACCCCTACGACCCCTCCTGGCCCTGGGGCTACTGGTACGGGTACGAGCACGGCTTCGATGACGGCTACTGGCTCGGGTACGCGGTGGGCAGGGCCGCGGGGGATGGGGAGGCAAACCCGGGCTTCGTGGCGACCACGTACGAGGACTTCTATCCCCACGATCACGACGGAACTGGTCCGGCGGGCGAGGAATCCAGTCACGCTCCGAGAGGTCCCGGGCAGACGGCCTCCGGCCCGGCAAGGGACCTGACCGCGATCCGGTTTGCGGACCCCGTGACCACCAACAAGGCCTTCAATGAGGCGCTGCGCAAAGGCCACGTGGGCCCGATCCCCGGCGGAGGGAGCAGGCCATCCGATGCGTGGAAGTTCTGGGCCCACAAGACAAAGGTGCGGCCACGAGAGGTCCCCTTGAAGCCTGTGTCTCCGCGCCCTGGCCTTGACCGCTGGTTCGAGCCTGTGGACCCTCCCGCGCGGGTACCCGACGAGTACCGCAAGGCCGCTGACCGCATCCGGACCTCGACCGGCGCCCTCGCAGGGGGGAGACAGCCGCGCCGTGTCGGAGTCGGCCAGGCGCTGGACGCGGCGGACGCCTCGGCGCAACGTCCGGTCATGGGAGTGGCAGTGCCCCCTGTCGAGGCCTCGACAGCGCCGTCCGATCCAGCGCAGAGGCCCCCAAGAGGCACGACGCCGTCCAAGCCCGTCTGGAAGGGCCGCGTGGACAACGGGTCCGGCGAAGTGCCGTCGGCCGCTCGCTGGGCGCCCGAGGAGGGTCCTGCGCAGCCAGGCAGTCCGTTCGAGCGTCCAACCGTCCGTCCTCCTCAAAGGGTACCCAGGGAGTATCGAGTCAAGCCAGCCCGGCCTCCTGTCTCGCCAGAGCAGGGACAGAAGGCACAAGTTCCCCCCGAACGGGTGCGAGCGCCTGTGGTCTCGCCGCGTCCGCGTTCCGAGCCGGCTCCGAGTCCGGCGCGCGTCCGAGAAAGCCCCCCTCCGAGCAGCACGGACCACGCGCGCACACCCGAGCGCGAGGAGGTCCCTTCGACCCGCCTCATGAGGCGGCCGGTGGTCCCTTCCCCTGCGAGTACCGCCACCCCCGCCGGCACTCGGACTCGGCCTGTCGTGCGTCCTCCGGCAGCGAGACCATTGCCTTTTCCGCGAACGATGGTCCCCGCCGTCCCGAACACGCGACTCGAACGCCGATGACCAGGCGGGTGGTGTGGCCTTCATCGCCCCGGAAAACATTGCCGCAGCCGCGGACGAAGTGGAAGCGCCAGAGTTCGTTCGTTCACGTGTACGCCCACGATCACGTGCACGGGAAGGAGGTGACAGACGAGGATTGTTCCAGCCGGCGTAGGAAGGATGTGAAACGGTGATATAATGCGGTCCGGTTTCGCCGGGAGAGGGGATGGCGACCGGGTTCCCCCAGCGGTTCGGCAAGTACGTCCTGCTTCGCAAACTGGCCGTGGGTGGGATGGCCGAGGTCTTCTTGGCCAAGGCCGTGGGGGCCAAGGGGTTCCAGAGGACCGTGGTCATCAAGCGCATCCTCCCCTCGTACAGCGAGGACGAGGCCTTCGTCAGCATGTTCATTGACGAGGCGCGGATCGCGGCGGCGCTCCACCACGCGAACATCATCCAGGTCCTTGATTTCGACAAGGTGGACGACGCGTACTACATCGCCATGGAGTACGTCGAGGGCCGGGACCTGCGCAAGGTCCTCGACCGCGGCCGCAAGACGGGCAAGAAGATGTCCCCGGTCCTGGCCGCGCACGTCGTCTCGCTCATCGCGTCAGGGTTGCACTACGCCCACACGCGCAGGAGCGAGACGGGCGAGCCGCTCCACATCGTTCACCGGGACGTGAGTCCCCACAACATCCTGATCTCGTTCGTGGGCGACGTGAAACTGACCGACTTCGGGATCGCGAAGGCCGCGGCGCGCTCCACGAAGACCCGGGCCGGGACCGTGAAGGGCAAGTGCGCCTACATGTCCCCGGAACAGGCCAAGGGCAAACCACTGGACGCCCGCTCGGACATCTTCGCCCTGTGCGCGGTCCTGTGGGAGATGCTAACGTACCGGCGACTCTTCGATGGGGAGACGGATTTTGAGATTCTCAATAATGTATTGAATCAAAATATTCCGCCGCCATCCCTTTTCCGCCCGGAGGTGGTGCGCGACCTGGACGCCATTGTCCTGAAGGGCCTTCGGCGGGAACTGGGGGAGCGCTACCCCGACATGGCAGCCCTCGAGAAGGACCTCCAGAACTTTGTGTTCAGACATGCCTCGGGGCGGGACGAGGTGGATATCGGGGCATACCTGCGTGACCTGTTCGCCGACGAACTCGACGAGATCCCGGAATACGCGAAGGAACCGACGCCGAAGGGGCGGGAGTTCGCGTCGGGGGCCGTGCCCCCGCAGGCCGGGACCGCGGTGCTGGCAGAGGAAGGACAGGGAGCGGCCCCAGAGGTCAGACCCGACGCGGCGACCATCGCGGTAGAACTCGCAGCGAAGAAGCCGCCCACGACAGTTCCGGTTGGGATGCTGAAAAAGGAACTCGAGGAGATGCTGTCCCGGGGCGAGACAACAGCCCCGCAGATCGGGGAGGGGCCCGAGGGTTCGAGGGGTGCGTCGGAGTCGGAGGAGCCCCCGCCGACCGTGGCCCTCTCGGCACACGAGGTGCAGGCCGCCATCACCGGTGTCCGTGCCGCCCCGGAGCCCGAGTCCGAGGTCGGTGCCACCGGTCGGCTACGGGTCGGGACCGGGTCGCGCAGCAGGGTCAAGGCAGCGGGGTCCTCGAGGGCCGCCAGGTGGGTGTTCCTTGCATTGCTCGCAGTGGCGGTCGCTGCGGGAGGGGTGTACCTCGCGTGGACCGGGGGAGAGCCGTTGCCAGAACCTGCGACGCTTACGACGAGCGACACTGGTCCGGTAAGGGCCACCGTCGCGGACCCGGGACCCGTGGCTGCGTCCGATGCGGGGGCCGCGGTAGCCGTCACGGGCGCTCCGGACGCCGGAACCAGGGGCGGCCCGCCCGATGCGGGACCCCCTGCGCAGGCGCCGGTGGCCGAGGTGGAGGTGGTGGTGCGTCCGCCACGTGCGAGGGTCCTCGTCAACGGTAGAGAGGTGTCGCTCGCGGGGGGTCGGGTGGTGATGGTCGGTCCTCATCGCGTCGGGGACGAGGTCGAGGTCGAGGCGAGCGCGCCGGGCTACGAGCCGGGCCGCAAGCGCCTCCGCATCGCTTCGGTGAAGGAACGGGTCGAGGTGACGCTCGCGCGAAAGGCGTCACCTCCTCCGGCCCCGTCCGAGACGGGGTATGTCTCGATCAATGCGCGGCCCTGGGCGGATGTGTACTACCGTGGGCGCAAGATCGGTACGACCCCGGTGTCGAGATTCGAGGTGCCGGTCGGCCGGCAGACGTTTCTGCTCAAGAACAAGACTACGAGCCGGAAGGTGACGGTCAACGTGGAGAAGGGGCAAACGGCCATCCGGATCGTGGATATGTAGGGTTTGGTTGCCCGGGCCGGCCGGCGCCTCGGGGAGGCCCGGCAGGGCGTGGCTTGAAAAAAGGAGGACCGAACAATGAAGCGGATCGTGATGGCCCTCCTCGCTGGGATGGCAGTTTTCGCCTCCGCCTGCGGAGGCGGAAATCCCTGCGAGAAACTCCTGAAGTACTATTGCGAGGAGAAGCAGGACAAGAACCTCTGCGAGACGTTCACGGAGCGCGTGAACCAGGGGATGTCCAAGGAGGCGTGCGAGTCGTCGCTGAAGCAGGCAAAGTGATGACAGAAGGGGGATCTCGTCGCCCGGCGTCCCTGCCGACCATCCAGGTCGTGGCCGCGGTCGTGGAGCGGGACGGGCGCTACCTTATCGCCCAGCGCAATCCCCATGCGGTCTTTCCGCTGATGTGGGAGTTCCCCGGCGGCAAGGTCGAGCCCGGCGAGGACGATGCCACGGCGCTGCGCCGCGAGCTGCTGGAGGAACTCGGCGTCGAGGTGGAGGTGGGCGCACTCCTCGACCGGAAGGTGCACTGCTACCAGGACTTCTCCGTGGACTTCCGGGCGTATCGCTGCACCTTGGTGCGGGGGGAGCCCGAGGCCATCCACTGTGCCGGATTCGCATGGGTCTTGCCCGCGGATTTTGCGTCCTACCAGTTTCCCCCGGCGGACGAAGAGGCGATCGCCCTGCTCGTGGGGGTCGAGGGGGGCGGACGATGACCCGTCAAGCCGTGTTTGCGTGCCTGGTGTTCGTGGAGGCCTTGCTGCCAGCAGGTTCCCTGGCAGACCCAGACGATTGGGTGCTCCGGGCGATGATCTCGGAACTCGAGCGGAACCGGGAGAGGCTGCGCCTTGAGGGGTACGAGGCGCCGTACTTCATCGCGTACTCCGTCAGGGACCTGGACCGCACCTACATCAGCGGCAAGGCAGGGGCCGTCTTTCAGAGTAACCGTTACCTGAACCGCTTCGTGAACGTTGAGGTCCGGGTGGGGGACTACTCCCTAGACTCGTCGCAAGACGAGGAGGCCCTCTTCAATCCCTCTCAGAAATACGTCCCGAACAGCCTGGGTCCCATCGAGAGGTCCGAAGAGGCCCTGCGCAGGGTCCTGTGGCTCCTGACCGACTTCCGATACAAGGCGGCCCTTGTGTCGTACCTGAAGGTGCGCGGAAAGCTCGTCAACGAGCCGAAGGCGCGCTCCACCGGCAGCATGACCAGGGAAGAGCCCGTGCACCTCGTGGAGGAGGCGCGGCCCTTCACCTTCGACCGGAAGACGTGGGAGGCTGCGGTCCGGAGGGTGTCCGGGGCCCTTCTGGACTTCCCGGAGGTCTTCGACTCATCCGTGGAGGTGTCGGCTGTCCGGCTGACCCGCTACATCGTGACAAGCGAGGGGACCGTGGTCCGCACGGTGGACGACTACGTGATGGTCCTCGCCTCGGCCCTGGTGCGGGCCGACGACGGGCAATTGCTCGAGGACGCGGTCTATCACTACGGGCGGGCGTCGTCGGACCTGCCCTCGCCCGAACGTCTGGAGGCCGAGGTCCGCGCAATGGCCGAGCGCCTGTGCCGGCTGCGGCGGGCGCCGGTCCTGGACCCGGCCACGGTACCGGTCTTGATGTCGCCCGAGGCTACGGGGGTGTTCTTTCACGAGACCCTCGGTCACCGCCTGGAGGGGCAGCGCCAGGAGGACGAAGAGGAGGGCCGCACCTTCAAGGGGCATCTGGGGCAGAGAGTACTTCCTGAATTCATTCAGGTGTACGACGACCCGACGATGCCCCGCTGGGACGGGACGCCGCTCAACGGGCACTACCGGGTGGACGACGAGGGGGTGCGCGCGGTTCGCGCTGTCCTGGTGGAGGCAGGGGTCTTGCGGGGCTTCTTGCTCTCGCGCCGCCCAGTCGAGGGTTTCGATCGCTCGAACGGGCACGGGCGCTCCGACGGATTCCAGAGGCCGGTGGGGCGGATGGCCACCCTGGTGGTCGAGGGAACCGCGCCGGTGTCGTCCGCGAGGCTGCGCGAGATGCTGCTCGAGGAGGTCCGCAGGCAGGGCAAACCCTACGGCCTGATCATCGAGACCATAGCCGGCGGCTCGACGAACACGAGCACGTACGGCTATCAGGCATTCAAGGGGGTCCCCCGCGTGGCCTACCGGGTGGATGCCGAGACGGGCGAGTTGTCCCTTGTGAGGGGCGTCGAGATCGTGGGGACCCCCCTGTCGTCCATCAACAAGATCCTGGCGACCTCGGACCGATACGGGGTCTTCAACGGGTACTGCGGGGCCGAGTCCGGGTCCATCCCTGTCTCGACCGTGGCCCCGGAGATGCTCTTCGCGGAGGTTGAGCTCCAGAGGTCCCAGGAGTCCAAGGAGAGGGCACCAATTCTTCCCCCGCCTCCCCGGCGCGGGCCGTGAGGTATGACGCCATGGAGGGAGATTCGAAGGCCTGTGCCGAGTCGGTAGTGGGACAGGTGCGCCGCCGCAACGAGGACGCCTTTCTGCTGCTGCCGGAGGTGGGTCTGTACGTGGTCGCGGACGGGATGGGGGGCCACCAGCGGGGGGATGTGGCCGCGAACGTCTGCGTCGGGGTCCTGCGGGACTGGTTCACCGGCCGCGTGGGGGACGATGCCATGAACCCGTTTTTGCGAAGGGTTCACGAGGCGTTGCGACTTCGCTCGCGGGGCGAGGCGGACCTGTTGGCCGCCGTCGAGTTCGCCAACCGCCTCATCCGGGACATGGCGTCCCAAAACGAGGGGATGGCCGGGATGGGTACGACCCTCGTGGCCGCCTACTTCCACGGCTCGACCGTCTTCGTGGTCTATTCGGGCGACAGTCGTATCTATCGTTTGAGAAATGGCCGCCTGCGGCAGTTGTCGGTGGACCACTCGCTGCTGAACGAGTACCTGAGACTCGACATGATCCGTCCGTCAGAAGCAAGGTCCTTCCCCTACCGCAACGTGATCATGAAGGCCATCGGGCTGTCCGAGAGGGCCCAGGTGGACTTTTTCAGGCGGAGGGTCCGCCGCGGGGACCTGTACCTGTTGTGCTCGGATGGCCTGACCGACATGGTTGATGACGAGGCCATCCGGGGTATTCTGATGGGGCCAGGTTCCCTGAAGGAGCGCGCTTCCCGGTTGATCCAGGCCGCGGAGGACGCTGGGGGACACGACAACATCACGGTCGTGCTAGTGGACCCTGACCCGTAGCACAAATGGTCAGAACAAATAGAAGTCCGTCTGGGGGTTCGCCTGTTCCAGGTGGGCCTTGTGCTCGATGAGGGCCCCGAGGTGATGCGCAAAGGTCCGTCGGACCTGCTCGCGGAAGCGGTGGAAGGCCTCGCGGACCCGATGATTGCGCAGGAGCATGTGGGTCGAGACCCAGGCGTCCACGAGATCGCGCGGGTCCGTGTCGAGCCGATGGACCTGCCGGGCGCGAGACACGGCCTGGGCACGGGTCATGAACCATGCGAAGGCGAGCTCCCCCGCGGCTGTCAGCAGGTCCGGCGGGCCGAAGACCTCCTCGCGGGATCGCCAGTAGTTGACGATGACCAGACGTGCGAAGCGCGCGCCGTCCCCCTCCTCGGCTGAGAAGATCCGACGCGCGAACAGGGGAGAGTCGCGAAGGGCCTCCACCAGCATGTCGAGGTTCCCGGTGTGGAACCGGATGCGCTCCCCCTCCTCGTGGTAGCGGCTCTTCAGCCGTATCAGGGTCTCGCCGACGTCTCGAAGGAGGGAGTAGAAGGCGACTCGCAAGTCTTCCCGGTCCGGTGGCGGCTCGACCTTGCGGCAGCGTCCGAGGAGCGCCCGAGTTCCCGCGAGCAGCATTCCCCACCCCCCCTGATCCGCCGCCGCCTCCACCGCATCGAGGACCTCCCGCTCGACGGTCAGGTAGTCGCTGTACGAAAACGTTGTCTCTCCATCGAGGGACACATGAGGCCGGACCCTCGGGATCTTCGGGATGAGGTGCAAGAGGTCTCGCAGCGCGGTCTCCTGCTCGCGGACCGGTTGCCCTAGCGAGGCCCGCAAGATGTCCCGGCACTCGGTCTGGAGTCCCACGAGGACCCCCTGCGGAGTCCAGACGAACCTGTACGGAAACAGGCGACAGATCAAGGGCTTGGCGCGCTCGCCCAGGCGCCGATGGACCCGACACAGACCGTCCGGGTCCAAAAAGATGCAAGCCCCGTTGCGGGTCTGGCACACGAGGATCTCCTCGTCCTCGCCCTCGGGAACCATGGTGAAGAACGGCGTCTTGCCTAGCGCGCTCTCGGGGTCCAGTTCTGCCATGTGGTCGCGGATGTTTTGAGCGACGTCCTCCCCCACGGGCCCCACATTGACACCGATACAGCAGGACCCGCAGCCGGTGCACGTAAAGCGTAAGTCCTCCGGGATCAGGAGGGGCACTGGTTCCACATCGCCCGAAGTGGCGCCTCCGGCATCAGCGTCGCTCCGCCACGCTCCTTCCCCCCAGTCCACTGCCGGGCGTGCTGATCCGTCCAGCAGGCCAAGGCCGTCCAGGGCGTTCAGCACCCGGCGGAGGGCCTCAGGGGCCATGGAGGTCCCGGTCAGGGAGATCCGGTCGAGCAACATGCGGAGGTCCTGGGGTCTGTCCAAAAGGGCCGCCACGTCTCGACCTCGCCTGTCCAGACGCACCCTCCTGCGGAATTTCGCGTCCACGAGGTAATAGACCTTTGCCCCGTCCTTCTCGGCCTCGTCGAGCCTCACGTCTGGCCGCAGGGGCGGGACAAGGTCCCCCTGGCCCCCAAGGCTCGGCGGTTCGGGTTTTCGATTCACGTGCGGGACCTCCTGATGTCACAGCCTCGAGCAGGAAGTGTACTCCAAGTGCGCCGTGGACCTTCCCCAGCGGATGACGATGGACGGGGTTGCGTGGCGATCCTTGGTCCGGCTGGGTCCCTTTTGGACGCGAGGAGACCAAAAAACGGCGGCTGCAGATGCACGGCCCCCTTTCCCCCAACTTGTCCTTGACTGTCCGGGGTCGTCTATCCGG